>TARA_B100001093_G_scaffold78033_2_pt1 | contig 35224 bp, 23 predicted proteins | sample TARA_B100001093 | Tara Oceans TARA_B100001093 (sample SAMEA2623116) | marine metagenome | biome: marine biome (ENVO:00000447); feature: surface water layer (ENVO:00002042); material: "saline water (ENVO:00002010), including plankton (ENVO:xxxxxxxx)" | depth 5 m | reverse complement strand
AGCAAAATTTTCGCCTCTTTGATCGGGGATATGCTACCTCATTGGACAATTCATCCGATAACCGAATTTGTTTCGAGACTTCGTCCGCTTAGTACTTCCTACACTCCTTACCAACCTGAAAGAAGTCAGGGAACTCTTGCTACCCATTGGATCTATCAATGTGCAATGTCTGCCCTCACAGGATTTGAAGCGATTAATACTTCCCTTTACGATCGTTCATTCGCCCTTTACGAAGCGATTGCCTGTGCTATCCGCACAACCCGTCGTTCAAAAGAAGTCCTTCTTGCGAGAAGTTTATTTCCTGATGATGTGAATGTCCTCGAGACACTTACTCGTGAAACCGGAATCAAATTCACTTTTGCTGAAATTGATCCAGTCACAGGGTTGATTGATTTATCAAAGCTTTTGTCATTGACCAGCACCGAGACTGAGCGATTTTCAGCATTTGCGTTTCCCCAAGTTAATTCCCTTGGTTTACTTGAAGATGTGGATAAACTAACTGACTTCAGTCACGATCGTGGAATGCGTTCAATTGCTTCGATCGACCCGATTTTACTCGCATCAGGTGGTCTAAAAACTCCATCTAAATTTGGCAACGATGGTGTTGATTTCATAGTTGGAGATGCTCAACACCTGGCAATTCCACCCAATTTTGGAGGCCCCGGCCTAGGCCTTTTCGGATGTAGATACAACAAGGACAACAAAACCGATCTTCGTCACAGTCCCGGTCGTTACATAGGCAAAGCAAAAGACATAAATGGTCGTGATTGCTTCGTCATGGTTCTCTCCACCCGCGAACAGCACATTCGCAAAGAAAAGGCCACATCCAATGTATGTTCCAATCAAGCCTTCCTTGCTACCCTTGCAGGAGCTTCACTTCTTGCTCGGGGAAACAAGGGGCTTTCAGAAAGTCTCCGAGCAGCGGTCGAATTAAAGAAAAAAATTTGGTTAGCCATTAAGGATTTGGATGGCATCGAATTAGCATTCCCAAGTGCATTTTCATTTAATGAACTGGTCATTAAAATTGATCGTTCCGTCAAGGGTTTATTGAAACTTGCCCGCCATTCCAAAATCCACCTCGGGATTGATGTAAGTGCAAGAATTAGTACAGGCGAATCTTTGAATCTGTTAAAGATGACCTTTACAGATGCTATTAAAGAAGACGAACTTGATGAAATCATAAGCTTTCTGGCTCAACAGTTTCCCAAATCAGTGGATTTAGAAAATGATCGACTTCCCTGTGCAATTCCTTCCCGTTTATTGCGCCAAGACAGTCCAAATTTGCCTTCTTTTTCGGAAGATGAATTGGAAAATTATTATGAGAAGCTCGCAGAGTTAAATGTCAGTCCAGATGATGGATGTTACCCGCTCGGATCATGCACGATGAAGTACAATCCTCTCCTCAACGACTGGGCTGCGGGGTTGCGGGGATTTTCTGGTGTTCACCCCCAAGCCCCTCTGGAAGATTCCCAAGGTCCACTATCAGTTCTTTTTGAAATACAGGAGTGGTTTAAACAAATTACCGGCCTTCCCGGTGTTACCACTCAACCGGTTGCGGGTGCGCAAGGTGAATTAGTTGGTCTCAAGTTATTTCAAGCTTACCATCAAAAAAACAGTGAAACTAATCGAGACATTGTTTTTATCCCCAAGTCTGCTCATGGTACTAATTTTGCAACTGCGGCGATGGCTGGCTATCCCGACGGAATCGTGTACTTACAAGCTAACTCCGAAGGGACTATTGACCTGCATGATTTTCAGTCGAAGTTAGAAAAATATGGCAACAGGTTGTGCGGGGTGATGATTACAAACCCAAACACCTCTGGCATTTTTGAAGATAACTTTAGGTCAATTGCCGACCAAGTTCACAAAGCAGGCGGACTCGTTTACATGGACGGAGCAAACATGAATGCAATTGCCGGAATTGTAAACCTTGACGCACTTGGTGTTGATGCCGTTCACAACAACCTTCACAAAACTTGGACAATTCCACATGGTGGGGGCGGACCCGGAGATGCGATTGTTGCGGTTTCTGAAAAATTAGTTAATTTTTTGCCAGGGAAGCAAATTGTTCTGGGTGATAACGGACAGTTTCATGCTGTCACTCCTCGACATACTATTGGATCCTTCCACCGCCATTGGGGAAATTTCGCACATAAAGTCAGGGCGATCAGCTATTTGTTAAGGCTTGGCAAAGAAGGTGTGCCGAGAATGTCTGCAATCGCGGTATTATCTTCTCGCTACCTCTTGGAAAGGCTGAAAAAAACCTACCTTACACTTCCTGAATTTGCCCAAGACTCTCCCCGAATGCACGAGTTTATTCTAACATTGAGCGAAAATGAATTTTCACATTTAGAAAAGTATGGAATTCCGAAGAATCAAGCGATTCCTCAAGTTGGAAAACTGTTCCTTGATTTCGGATTCCATGCACCAACCGTTGCCTTTCCTGAAATTTACGGGCTAATGATCGAGCCTACAGAAAGTTATTCAAAATCTGAACTTGATCGGTTCGCACAAGCAGTATGTGCAATCAAGGAAATCATTATGGAAAATCCGGAAGTTTTAAAAACAGCCCCGCATTTTACTCCTATAGATAAAGTGGACGAAGTAAGTGCAAATCGCTCGCTTGTTATTGGAGAAACAATCTCACACCTGCCTCCGCTTCCTTTTAATCGAGTAAAAACATCCATTTTGATAAACCTAACAATACCTCAGATCAAAGAGAAAATCCTGGAAGCAGTCAACGGACTCTCGAAAGGATAAGTTTGACCCAGTGCCCTTGATTTGCATGCTAAATCCACATGTCAGATCAAAATGATAAACCCCTGGTGTCCAAAGCTGGAATTGGTTTCGATTTAGTCCTCGCTTCATTATTCTTCTTGTTCATGCGTGAAGTTCTTGCGGGTCATGTTCCCTCGGAAGACCCAACTGCTATAACTGTTGTTTCTACTATGTCCTCGATTGCAATGACTGGAATTTTTTGGATTGCCACAAATATGCTCCGAGTTACCTGGGTAGACTATTCCAGAAACCGAGATCGGAAATAATTTTATTTTTTCTCGTAGTTTGCATATTTCTTTAATTCTTTTGCCAATTTCCCTTGAGGAAATGCTTCCACAAGGATCCCGACTTCAGTTACCTCTTCGGACTTTAGGCAGCCTTCCTTTCGAATTCTAGAAATTATTGAATAATGACGATGGGGGATTAAGAAGCGCTTAGTTTCCATTTTTCCTTCAATAAGAAACTCAATCTTCTGATGTAGATTTATTAGTCCTTTTCCGGTATGAGAACTTATAAAATTTGCATCTTCGCATAACACATTTGCCCTCATTCGATTTGTCGTGGTTCCATCCAAATCGATTTTATTAAAAACTGTTAAAATAGTTTTTTCTTGTGCCCCCAATTCAGAAAGCACTTCTATCGTAGTTTCCATTTGTTCCTCGAAATCAGGATTTGATAAATCCACCACATGAACCAAGAAATCCGACACCAATGCCTCTTCAAGGGTTGCCCTAAAAGCATCCACAAGTCGGTGGGGTAATTTACGAATAAAACCAACTGTGTCAGTAAGAATAATAGTCTTACCACAAGGAAGTACGGTTTTTCTGCTAGTCGGGTCTAAAGTTGCAAATAACTTATTTGCGGCAAGAACGGTGGAACCACATAATGCATTTAACAGAGTTGATTTTCCCGCATTTGTATACCCAACGAGTGCAAGAGTCGGCAGGGGTATCCGGTGTCTTTTCTTACGGCTTGTTTCTCTACGAGTTGCCACTTGGACAATTTCCCTCTTTGTTTTTGCAATTTTATCCCTCAGCATTCGCTGATCTAATTCAATTTGAGCCTCACCTTCGCCTCGCTGAGTTACTCCTCCTCCCCGTTGACGATCCAAGTGAGTCCAGGCACGTCGCATTCTGGGCAATGAGTATTCCAAGCGGGCTAAACGCACTTGAAGACTTGCTTCCTTGGTCTGAGCACGCTCTGCAAAAACATCCAAAATAACTTCGTGTCGATCAATTACTAGGACATTACTTGCTTCTTCCCAATTCCTTTGCTGGCTTGGCGAAATTTCGTTGTCAAAAATAATGACATCGCAATTTTGGGACTGGACATCTTTGAGGAGCTGCTCAAATTTTCCTTTCCCAATAAGGTGCCCGGGGAAAGTTTTACGGGTGCGAACCACATGCTTACAAACAATTTCAATCCCAAGGTTCGAGACTAATTCTTCTAATTCATTAAGGAGTGATTCTGCTTCACTGCGTTCGGTTTCGCGTAAAATAACCGACAATAAATAAGCTCTTTCAACAAGCCTTGGTTTCTCCTTTACTTCAAACATCAATCAACGAAGTTCACCAAAAAAGACAAAGGGTTCGAGCGTTTCCACTCGAACCCCTAATTTGAAAAATTTTAAACAAATTCTCTCAGCTGACTGCGGCCTGTGCGGCAGCTAAACGAGCAGTCGGCACCCTGAACGGAGAGCAACTTACATAATTCAGGCCAATATTATGACAAAAAACTACGCTCTTGGGATCGCCTCCATGCTCCCCGCATATCCCAAGCTTTATGCCTCGGCGGGAAGACTTTCCCTTTTTCACAGCGATTTCCATTAACTGTCCCACCCCACTCTGGTCTACGCTCGCAAATGGATTGGCATCAACAATATCGAGCTCAGTGTAGTTGGGTAGAAAACTTCCAGAATCATCACGACTCATACCCATGGTCGTTTGGGTCAAATCATTAGTTCCAAAACTGAAAAACTGAGCGGTTTTTGCGATTTCGTCTGCAACTAAGGCAGCCCTAGGAATTTCTATCATGGTTCCAACCAAGTACTTAACTTTTTCACCCTTGGCTTCGAAAACTTTTTTCGCAGTTTCATGAATGATTTCAACTTGTAACTCCAATTCCTTTGGAAAACCTACAAGAGGTACCATAATTTCTGGGTTCACTTCAATTCCACTCTTTTGTACAAGAATAGCCGCTTCCAAAATGGCTTGGGTTTGCATCTCAGTAATTTCGGAGTAGGAAATTCCAAGTCTGCATCCTCGATGTCCAAGCATTGGATTAAACTCATGCAGGTCCTCAACCCGCTTTTTGATTGAAGCCAAAGTGACTCCTAATTTCTTAGCGAGGTCACGTTGTGCGTTGTTATCGTGAGGCAAAAACTCGTGCAAGGGAGGATCGAGTAAACGAATTGTTGCAGGTCTTCCTTCCAGGGTTTTGAAGATGCCCTGAAAGTCTTTTCTTTGATAAGGAAGCAGTTTCTTCAGTGCTTTCCTACGAGCTGGTTCATCCTCAGCAAGAATCATTTGGCGCATTGCATCAATTCTGTTTCCTTCGAAAAACATGTGTTCGGTGCGACACAATCCAATTCCTGAAGCTCCAAAAGCAATTGCATTGGCAACTTGAGAAGGTGAGTCAGCATTTGTTCGGACAGACATTTTTGTGGCTTTTTCGCACCATTCCATCAACTGTGAAAAGAATTGAAAGTCCTTGCTTCCTTTGGGATTTAACTTCTTTTCAACTAAAACTTGAATGATCTCAGAGGGAGCAGTTTTGAGCTCTCCAGCGAAAATCTCACCAGTTGTTCCATTAATCGACATGTAGTCACCTTCCTTGAAAGTTTTCCCGTCAACTTTGACAGTTCTGGCTTGGTAATCGACGTCCAATTCAGCAGCTCCACAAACACAAACCTTACCCATTTGGCGGGCGACAAGTGCAGCATGCGAGGAAACTCCACCTCGTGCTGTAAGAATACCTTCCGCAGCAATCATTCCCCTCAAATCCTCGGGCGAAGTTTCTTGACGAACAAGTAAAACACTTCCTTTTTTTGCAGCCTCCACGGCACGATCAGCATTGAGGCAAATTCTTCCTGATGCCGCACCCGGACCCGCTGGTAATCCCTTACACAAGCGACTGGCAGCTTTTTGAGCTGCAGCGTCAAAAACTGGGGCAAGAACTTGATCCAATTGTTCGGCGGGTACTCGAGTAATCGCAGTTTTCCAATCGATAAGTCTTTCCTTCACCATTTCTGCAGCGATCCGAAGTGCCGCTAGACCAGTGCGTTTACCATTTCGAGTCTGCAACATGTAAAGCTTTTCATTTTCGATGGTAAATTCAAAATCTTGCATATCCTTGAAATGCTTTTCCAGTTTTTTCTGCACCAGCTCTAATTCCTTGAAAGGTTTTGGAAGAACCCGCTTCATTTTAGCGACGGGATGAGGCGTGCGAACACCTGCCACAACATCTTCTCCTTGGGCGTCAGTTAAAAATTCACCATAGAGAACTTTCTGGCCACTTGCTGGGTCACGAGTAAAGGCAACACCAGAACCAGATTTTTTTCCGGTATTTCCGAATACCATGGCCTGAACATTCACTGCCGTTCCCCATTCTGCGGGAATTCCGTATTTTCTGCGGTATACAATAGCACGGTCATTCATCCAGGAACTAAAAACTGCTCCGACCGAACCATCCAATTGCTTCCATGGACAGGTGGGGAAGTCTTGACCAGATCTTTTCTTAACCAACTTCTTAAAACGGTCAACTAGCTCCTTCATTTGTGAGGAAGAGATCCTCGAATCATCCACCTCTCCTTTATCCTTAGGGAAAACCTCTTTTTTAAAATCTTCGATTAGCGCTTCAAAGGGGTCGTGGTCTTCAGTAGGTAGTTTTTGTACTCCCATTACCACATCACCGTACATCTGGATAAATCTACGGTAACAATCCCAAGCAAACCTTTCATTACCCGAAGAGGTGGCTAATGCTTCCACTGTCTCGTCATTCAATCCAAGATTCAGAATCGTATCCATCATTCCGGGCATAGAGTCCCTTGCTCCAGAGCGAACAGAGAGAAGGAGCGGATTTTTTAGATCACCTAACTTCTTGCCTAGTTGTTTCTCCATCAACGCAACTGAAGTTCGGATTTGATCGTCAAGAATTTTAGGATAAGATTTTTTATGTGAATAAAAATAGGTGCATACTTCGGTGGATATTGTAAATCCTGGAGGTACGGGTAATCCGATTTTAGCCATCTCCGCAAGATTGGCTCCCTTTCCTCCAAGCAGTTCTTTTTGCTTCGCATCACCGTCAGTCTTTTTGCCAAAGTCGTAGACATATTTTTTTGCGTTCGAATTAGAGGAAGATGATGATTTCGTCTTCTTGGTGTTTGTTTTGCTCTTGGCTTGTTTTGCCTTCTTTTTTTGTGCCATTTTGAGGTTTTGGTTAGCGACTTGTGTTTACCAATCATTTGCGAAGAGCAATTTGATTGAAAATGGAGGAGAAATACATCGTATTTTTTTAAAACTTTGTCAATGTATGACTTCGATAGCATCCAAGGGATTTACAGATTTTGGATTCTTTTAAATGGACGAATACTTCAGAACCAGACATGATAAAGACACCTTTTGTCTCTTTCATTCATTGACTCCATAAGGCAATCAAATGAGCAATCCCACATCCAAAAAAAATCCAAAAAGTTTTGGTGAAAAATTTATGAGCGAGGGACTTACTGGCATTCTTCGTCGAAAAAAAACCCTTGATTCCAGCAGAAATCCAAACGAAATGCACTTCCTCGAGCATTTGGAAGAACTACGATGGGTAATCCTCAAAGCGATTTTAGTTTTTATTGCCGGATGTTTAGGCGTAGCAATTTTCCTGCAGGATTCTGCAAAAGTTCTTCAGGTTCCACTAATTAAAGCCGTTGAAGACTTTGGTGAGATACAAGTGGATCTTCAGAGCATAGGAATGGATCAATACATTCAACCTCTAGTTGAAAAAAATATTGATTTAAGTAAACTTCGAAAAGCAAAAGAATCCGACCTTCTTAAATGGGGAATTTCCGACCCGCATCATCAAACTCGAATACTAACTCATTTTTCTGACGGTAGAAATCGAAATCTACTGCAAGTAATTCGCTCCTTTTCTCCAATTTTCATTGCAATGAAAATTTGTTTTTTAGGCGGACTTGGTATTTCTCTTCCCCTGATTCTGTATTTCATAGGCAGCTTTGTCGTCCCTGGACTTACCCCTCAGGAAAAAAGAATCTTTTTCCCAGGCTGCGTAGCTGCCACCTTTCTTTTTCTCTCAGGGGCGTCAATGACTTATTTCCTGATTCTCCCGTACTCGCTGGCATTTACCATTGAATTTTCATTCAACATTTTGGGCCTGGAAGTCTACCGTCCGGAGGCTGGAAACTACTACAGCATGGTAATATGGATGACATTTGCCGTAGGGGTTGCGTTTCAATTCCCACTAGTTTTAATTCTGATGATAAGAATAGGTGTACTTTCCACCAGTCAATTACGTAAGAATCGAAGGATTGTTTTGGTCGTAATTATGGTAGTGGCGGCATTTATTACTCCCGGTGGTGATCCGGTAAGTTTGTCGATTCTGAGTATTCCTCTCTATTTTCTTTACGAATTAGCAATCTTCGCAGGTGCATTTGTGGAAAAAAATAAAGCACTTCGAGAATGGAACGAATGGGATGTTTCCATACAAGGACCTCGTCCCCAAAAACCTAAAAAGAATAATCACAGTGTATTTGCCTACATTGTCATTCTATCTGCGATCTCCATTGCCGGTATTTTTTACATCGTTTACTCCAATCAAATTAATCAATGGTCTAGTAATACTTTTCAGTTCTTTTTTAGTGAACCAGTAAAACCAGTTTCATCGAAACCAAAGACAATTTCAGTCCAGAGTATTAAAACTAAAACAGAACAAAAAAGTGATCTTAGAGTGTTTTCTTTCGAAGAGGAATTCATGCTTGAATTAACTCCAATCGGATCAGATTTAAACGGCTCCAAAATAAATGAATTAAATAGGACGCAAACATTTCTCGCAGTGCCTAGAAAAAAGTAATTCTTCTCCAATTATCTTGCCACCCTGTTTTCAACCATAAAACATGGCGGAGTGAAAAAAAATCAAATGATTCGAATGGGTAAGCAGCTCAAATTTCTACGAAAAAAGACTGGTCTCACCCAACCTGAACTTGCTCGTGCAAGCGGGGTGACGACTTCAATAGTAAACGACTTGGAAAATGGTATAAGGACCGCTGGAAGTAAAACCCTGGACAAAATTGCCCGCGGATTGGAATTGCATGACAAAGAACGCTTTTTACTTTTGCTCAATGGTCTGTCTTTATCAAAAAGAGATTTTCTAATTCCAGATTTTTCTTCTTACTCCCCAGAATTGCTGAATTTTTTGCCTTATGTTTTATTCCGCTCCGGCATCAAACCAGAAAACATTAGCAATATAGAATTACCCGATTCCAACAGAAAAAATTTGGAAATCACCCTGAAATCAAAACAAACCCTCAGTTTGGAAATCCGATTGGCCCAAACTAGCAAATAATTTTTGAATCATGAATGTCGTGCGACTGGATCGATGGCTTTGGTCGGTTCGAGCCTACAAGACAAGAACTTTGGCCACTGATGCATGCAAAAGGAAATGGATTACGGTTAATGGAATTAACTCCAAACCTTCGAAAGAAATACGAACAGGCGACCTAATAACCATGAAAAAAGGACCCATTGAAATAAAGGTGCGTGTTCTTGCTATCCTGGAGAGAAGAATTTCTGCTTCAAAAGTTAAAGAATTCCTCGAAGACTTAACTCCAAGTGAGGTCTATGAAGAATTAAAGCGAAAAGATTTCGAAAGGAACCTTGGGAAATCGCTTGCCACTCGCAAAGGCAGGCCTTCCAAAAAACAAAGGCGTGACCTTGAGGAATTTCTTTATCAAGGTGAATAACAAATAATTGTGCAAGCTCAGGACATAGAAATTGTTTTTTAAAAGCTCAGAATTCCGGAAAAAACTGGGTATCCTTTCCGTAAAAGTTTTAATCTATACTCCTTAGAGTTTTTAGCATTTAGAATTACTCTTTCGAAGGTGATTTTTGGAATGAAGAAAAACCACTTGCCACAAACAAAGCTGATGGGCATTACATAATTTGATGAATAAGACTTGTTTTCCACTTCTTGCACTGACTTTTGCATTGTGTTTTTCTTCGTGCATAAAATCGTTACCCACTCGTTCCCCGGAATCTGACCAAACCGTAATGCTGCACTGGCTTAGTTCTGATCAAGAAGGAATAATCAGAAATACGGGCGGTGACCAAAATTCAACGGAAAAAGCAAAGCCTTACTCTGGAAAGGCAATTGAAACTTTTGAGCAAAGCCCCACCAAATCAGTTTCTTCCTGGGAAAACGGGAAGAAAGAAGGAGAAACTATTGAGTTCTTTTACAACGGCAGAAAAAGAAGGGTCATTAATTATTCTGAAGGAATTAGGGATGGAGTATCCAAAGAATTTCGTATAACAGGCGAATTACTAAGGGAAGAAAATTACCAAGCAGGAAAACTCGAGGGCCTGAAAAGCGAATGGCATCCCAATGGGCAAAAGATAATGGAAGTTACCATGAAAGAAGGACTTCCCCACGGTGAATCTAAAGAGTGGTATTTAGACGGGAACCCCAAGTCATCGACAATATACAGGCATGGTTTACGCGAAGGCCCAGCATCTGAATGGTACACAACAGGACAACGAAAGCTTGGCTTATTTTATCAAAAGGACAAGCAACACGGACTGCGTACAATTTGGTATGAAAATGGACAGCAAAGATTGATCGCTCAATTTAATGATGATAAAATGGAGGGAAACTCCAAAGGTTGGTTTCCAGACGGGCAGCAACAATTTGAATACAATTTTAGAAACAACCAAGAACACGGCATCTGCACGGAATGGAATCAAAAAGGAGAAAGAGTTTCTGAACTTCGATTTGTGGATGGGGCTCCTGTGCAAGATCTTTTAACTGGAAAAAGAGTCAGCCCCATTACAAACAACGATAAATCCAATGATATTTTACCTAACCAACCTCCGATTTCCGAGGATTCCTTTAAAAAAGGAAACGTCAAAAATATTAGCTTGGGAGAACCAATTCCAGAGAGAAATTCTACTGATTCTGCTCTCCCTTCAGTTCAACTTGTTGATCCAGCAACATCAACCCTCTCCCCCGTCAAAGAGAAAATTATCTCTCCTCTCAAACCTCCCACAGGTGTTCCAGACATTGAATTAAAATCCCCATCACCTCCCGACAATTCACCCGTTGAACTCAATCCTTTTAATTCTTCCGTTTTGCCTCCATCTCCTCCTCTCCTGCCTCCGCCACCACCAGCCTTTCCTCCACCGCCAACCATGCCTCCTTCAAGCAACCCCAAACAAGAAAAGGCAGCCAGCGACAAGTCCATTATTAACGGTCCTTCTCCTATTGTACCTCAACAAGGCCTAAATCCATTCAATTCAGTGCCTACCAGATCGCCTAAACAGCCTCCACCACCTCTTCCTCCGAAAATTATGCCAATTTCTTCTTCTCCAAAGACAGAAACCGGTGAAATGGATCAGTTCAATCCCTTTGATTCTGCTCCTCTTCCACCGTTGCAAAACAGTGAAAATCTCAATCAGGCTTCTCAAAAAGTTAACCCCTTTAACGGTATTCCTCCAGTCAAGGACACAAATAATACTCCACCCCAACTGAATCCTTTTGATAATGCGGGCGAGATCGAAAAGGATGCATCTGCGATCCCATTAGGAGATATTTTTAACGCTCAACCCAATACCTCCACCGAAGAAGCTAATCCCTTTGATCTTCCACTTCCAGGTCAATAGTATGAAATGTACCTGGGTTTTATTAAAACCTTCCAAATGGATTGGCAGCCCGGCAGGGATTCGAACCCCGACTGAGAGTACCAAAAACTCCTGTGCTACCATTACACCACCAGGCTATAGTTTAACAAAATGTCCTTCTTCCCTTTAAAGTCAAGATTCTAGCATCCTCATTTCCTTCAATGCCCACTCAATATAAAAGAATTATTCTAAAAATCAGTGGTGAAATCCTTGGCTGTCGAAGCGAAGGCGAACCCATTCACGCAAAATCGCTGGAAACTATTTGCGAAGAAATCAAGTTTGTATCGGATATGGGAGTTGAAGTAGGCTTAGTCGTAGGCGGAGGTAATATCTTTCGTGGTCTGCAGGGTAGCGAAAAGGGAATCGACCGAACAACTGGAGATTCAATGGGCATGCTTGCCACTGTAATTAATGGACTTGCACTCATGGATCGGCTTGAAAAAATCGGTGCGGTTGTTCGTGTACAGAGTGCAATTCCAATGGACAAACTGGCCGAGCCATACATACAAAGAAGAGCGATTCGACATCTAGAAAGAGGTCGAATAGTAATTTTCGTTGCTGGCACTGGAAACCCCTATTTTTCAACTGACACCACGGCTGCCCTTAGGGCTAGCGAAATCTCTGCTGAAATTATTCTCAAAGCCACAAAGGTAGATGGCATCTATGACAAAGACCCCTGCAAGCATGAGGATGCTATCAAGTACAAAAAACTTTCCTACATGGAATGCTTGGAAAATCGGCTTTCAGTTATGGATTCCACTGCATTCTCACTTTGCATGGACAATGGAATGCCCATTCTTGTGTTTGATCTTCAACAAAAAGGCTCGATTCGCACGGCGGTTTCAGGCGAATCAATTGGAACAATAGTATCCTAAAAAGATTTCAAAATTATACTGCGATAAAAATTATTAAAACTAAATTTAACCATGGAAACAGAAGATATTTTTAAGAAGATGAAGCAAGTAATGGACAAATCAATTGACCACGTTCTCCATGAATTCTCTACTCTGCATACTGGCAAAGCCAATGCCTCGATGGTCGAAAGCGTAACCGTGGACGTATATGGCTCGAGCATGAAATTACGTGATGTTGCAGCCATTACCACTCCTGATTCTCGGACAATTCAAATTCAACCCTGGGACAAATCTACTGCAGCACCGATTGAAAAAGCATTAATCGATGCAAAACTTGGAATTACTCCGATCGTAACTGGTGAACTCATCCGTATGCCAATTCCCGAATTGAGTGGTGAGCGAAGAGAGGAACTTTGCAAGATGGCTCAAGGCTATGCCGAGCAAGGGAGAATTGGAATCAGGGCATCTCGAAAAGAAGCAATGGATGGGTTAAAAGTGGCTCAAAAAGACGGTTTGCCCGAAGACGACTACAAAAGGTCAGAAAAAGAAGTTCAAAAAAGTACCGATGATGCGGTTAACCGAATCAATCATGCACTTTCCTCGAAAGAGGAAGATCTTCGACAAGTTTAATCCCTTTCATCAACCACAAGCTCTCAAATAAAAAGAGAATTAAGGTGTGGCCTGAATGAAAAAAATCGTCATTAAGATGGGAACCGGAATACTCTCCGCTGGCGAGGGAAAGATCCATTCCATGCGATTGAAAAAACTTGCAGAGGGAATTTTGGCACTGAGAGAAAGTGGCGCACAAGCAATTCTGGTCAGTTCTGGATCCATCGGTCTGGGTATGGGAAAACTGGGATTGCTAGAAAGACCGTCTGAACTCTCCCTGCTTCGTGCTTGTGCGTCGATCGGGCAATGTCTATTGATGAATGCATGGTCAGAGGCTCTGTCATCAGTTAATCTGATTCCTGCACAAGTCCTTTTGACACGAGATGATTTTAACCAGCGGACTCGATCTCAAAAAGTGCAGGAAACACTAAATTCACTTCTTCAAAGAGGAATTGTACCCATCGTGAATGAGAATGATTCAGTGAGCGATGAAGAAATTAAATTTGGTGACAATGACATCCTCTCTGCTCTGTTGGCTTCTTTAGGCAAAGCGAACATGCTCACTATCCTTTCAACCGCAAAAGGATTAATGACCCACCCCATTGCCGGCACCCTTATTCCTTTCGTTGCTGAGATCACACCCGCCATCGAGCAGATGGCTCAAGGAACAACAAGTCCAACCGCGGTTGGTGGAATGGTCACGAAAATTGAAGCGGCTAAAATAGCGACGAAATCGGGGTGCGCCGTTTTTATTGGAAGTGGAGAACAACAGGCCAATTTGGTGGAGATTCTTGATGGAAAAGCCGAGGGAACCTTCTTCGCGCCTGCAGGCTTAGAATTAAAAGCGAGAAAAAAATGGCTAGCATTTTTTCCCAAGGCAAAGGGCAGACTTATTCTTGATGATGGTGCATGTGAAGCGATTTTATTGAACGGAGGAAGCCTCCTGGCAAGTGGATTGCACGAAATTGAAGGAGATTTTGAAAAGGCCGAAGTAGTCACCCTTTCCGACGGAGAAGGACAGACAATTGCAAGAGGAATTTCTCGTTTCAGTTCCGATGATCTGCAAAAAATTCTGGGGAAAACAAATGCAGAGGTTCTTGCTTTATTTCCTGGTAAAAATCGACCTGAAGTTGTACATCGGGATCATTTGGCTCCTCATCTTTGAAAACTGAATTGAATACGCTTGCCCGCTTGTCTTCTTTCGTTTGAAACCTTTTGTAGTGTACGACTACGAAGATGATGAAGATGATATTTTTGGGACTCCCCCTTCTGTAAGCAGTTCGGTTCCGTCCATAAATTTCAAGGATGAATTAAATGAAGACCAATTCCGTGCAGTTACTGCATCGGACGGACCGGCACTAGTTCTTGCTGGTGCAGGTTCAGGTAAAACGAGAACATTGACCTACCGTGTCGCTTATTTGATCACCCAAGGTATTTCACCCGAGGCGATTCTCTTACTTACTTTCACTAACAAAGCGTCCAAGCAAATGCTTGAGAGAGTCGAGCAACTTACGGGCATTGAGAGCCACCGCTTTTTAGGCGGAACTTTTCATCATGTGGGAGGTCAAGTCCTGAGGTTGTTTGGAGATACCATTGGACTTCCTAGAAACTTTACCATTCTCGATGACGGTGACTCTGATTCTTTGCTCAACGAGATCATCCGGGATTGTGATCCTGACTTTTTCAAATCCAAAGAAAACCCGAAGGCTAAACCAATTAAGGGACTGATCAGTTACGCCAGAAATATCCTTGTAGAAGTTGAACATGTCGCAAAAGGGAGATACCCGGGAAATGTGGAACTACTCTCAAAAATTAACTCTTTCGCTCTACACTACCAAAACACGAAACTGGAAAGGGGATTAGCAGACTACGACGATCTTTTGGTTTATTGGCTGGAGGTTCTACAGAACAATGAAGAGGCTGCTCAATATTACCAAGAAAGATTTTCTCATGTCCTTGTTGATGAGTATCAAGATGTAAATTCTCTACAGGCTCAAATTGTTGATAAAATCGCTGCCAATCATCAAATTATGGCAGTTGGTGACGATGCGCAGTGCATCTACACATGGCGGGGGGCAGATCTCGATCAGATCATGAGTTTTCCTGAAAGACACCCCGATACTAAAATCTATAAGATTGAAACAAATTATCGTAGCTCGCCAGAAATTCTCAAACTAGCCAATGAAATATTGGAAAATCGATCTTCTGAAAATAGCTATTCAAAAATTCTTAAACCATCACGACCCCATCAAGATCTACCCCTCGTGGTACCGACCATAGATACATACCAACAAGCTGATTTCATTCTCTCCAAAGTGCAAAAGCTTTACGATTGCGGAGTCAATTATGAGGACATTGCCATCCTTTATCGTTCACATTATCATGCAATGGAATTACAGGTGGAATTGTCAAGGCGTGACATACCTTTTGTCATTACCAGTGGACTACGGTTCTTTGAACAGGCTCATGTCAAGGATGTTGCCGCTCAACTTAGATTTGTGTCCAACCCAAAAGACTTGACCGCATTTTTCCGTTTCGCCTGCCTGTTGCCAAAAATTGGAGAAAAAACTGCATCCAAGTTGATGCTCTTGGCAGAATCAATCTCCGAGAGCAAAAATATTGGTCTCATTGACTCATTGCTTAACCCTGAAGTCGTTAAAAAAGTACCTAAGGATGCAAAGGAGGACTGGTTTTCATTAATCGATACTCTCAAAAATATTGATACTTTGGCCGCCACTGCAACTCCTGCTCAAGTTGTGGAGGGAGCAGTTTGTGGGTGGTATGAAGAGTACCTGCGGTCTACCTATGAAAATTGGCCAAGAAGGGAAGAGGATTTAGAAAGCCTAATCGATTTTGCCGCCAAGTATGAGAACCTAGCAGAAATGCTGTCTCAATTGGTTTTATTAAGTTCAGAATCAGGAAACCGAGTTGTTAAGCAAGGAGAAAGCTGCCTCCGGCTATCGACGATCCATCAATCCAAGGGATTAGAGTTTCCACATGTATTTATCATTGGTTTGGCGGATGGACTTTTTCCAAACCGAAGGGCAATTGACGGGGAAAGTGACCTCGAAGAAGAAAGACGGTTGTTTTATGTCGCGACCACTCGAGCCGAACGATCTCTTCACTTGGTTTTTCCTATGCTTTCAAATCAAAAAGGGACTCCAGTCCGCCTCATGCAGAGCCGTTTTATTAAGGAAATTCCCGATTCCCATTATCATCTTCACAACGCTCATACTACCTTTGGCCGCTCTGGCAAGACAGGATGGAATCACTTCGGCCCCGGGAAATCATACGGTTAAGCATCTGGTGCACCCATTGCTAATATCAAAGAACGCCATGATAGCAGGGCACAATCATGTCGTTCGGGAAATCGCTTGATCGAATCATAAACAATTAAATCCCCCGGTAAAAAAAACTCTTTCCCTTCTTCTAGAAATCGGATTAATTTTTTTGCTAATTCACTTGCTTGCGACATCGAATACCCGACAACTTCCGCACCCATTAAAGAAGAACAAGCCAAGGCCAAGGCAGAGCCCTGCATAGTCACCCCAATCTCTTTAATAATTCCTTCTTCTTCAAGATAGAAAATCTCACACGCATTTCCCGTCTTTCTACTTGCAAGTTTTGCTGATCGATTAAAAGTCGCCAATTTTTTTTGATGCTTTGGATTTTGAGCATGCTCTTCCAATATTTCTCGGTGGAGAGGCTCCTCCTTCATTTAGAAACTATTTTTCCACATCATTGATTCAACGGGGTGCGGCGATCGATCATTATATTTTGCAGATGTCTTGCTTGAGTAGTCAACTTCCACTTCTCCATCGACGGTGAAATAAATTAGCTGTCCAATCGGCATCTCCGCATACACGCGTACTGATTGGGAAACTGAAATTTCCAGCGTCCAGTGATTGCAAAAACCAACATCTCCTTTTCCAGCGGTAGCATGGATATCGATGCCAAGGCGTCCAACACTAGATTTTCCCTCTAGAAACGGAACATATTGCCTAGTTTCAGTGTATTCAACGGTCGAACCTAGGTAGGTTTTACCCGGTTGCAGGACAATTCCATCTTCTGGTATTTCAAAATGATGCACACGATTATGCATCTTTGCATCGATCACATCATCGGTGTAGCAAGCAAGAAATTTTGACAGATGAACATCATAACTGTTTGTTCCCAGACAAGAGCGTTGATAGGGTTCGATCACGATATCATTCCGCTCTATGGCATTTAAAATCGAGGTGTCGGAAAGAATCATATGAGCTTTTTGGTGAGTGATTGAGTCGTGAACATGCAGAATTCCAGAATTAAACCATGTGAACTTGATACACGAAGCAATTTGTAGGTGAGTGCTACAATGAAAGACTTTTGATAAATTCTTGTAAGCGGTAAAACTTTGCTTTTTGAGGCTATGCAAATGGACGATAAATCCCTGGAGCCGGCACTGGATATTCACCATTTTCATCGGGAACAACCGGAGGAGTGGAGCTAAATGTATAATCATCTATACCTGGAGCGTACTCCCGACCCTTTTCCATTAATTCATCCGCCATAATTTCCTTCCCCGAATAACAGGCTTCTCGGCCAAGAATTGCAGTAAAAGTACTCATCGCACCATACTCGGCTTCATTGTAGTATTCACCTTTGTGCAAAGCTTCGATTAAATCTTTCTGTTCCTGATAATGTCCACCGGGTGATCTTCCTATACGAATTGGATCTGCGTCAAAAGGTTCAATCACTTTCGAAACTGCGCAAGTTCCTTTTGAACCATGGGCATGCTCACCAATGTGAGACCACCCGCCTTTAAGATGACGGCCTTGGCTAAACATCTTGGTACCGTCCGGAAATGTGTATTCCACAGCGGTATGATCAAAAATTTGTGAAAGTTTACGATCTCCTCCCATCCTCATTTCGCTGCCTCCCATGCCGTTTGCCTTGATGGGGTACATCCCTTTTATCCAGCAACCAATGTCCAAGTTGTGAATGTGCTGTTCGCATATCTGGTCTCCTGAAGCCCAGGTGAAGTGATACCAGTTGTTGACCTGGTATTCCATTTCAGTCATTCCCTCTTGCTTTGCTCGATGCCAAATTGAATTTCCGTTCCAGTACACTCGAAGCATATTTATGTCACCAATTACACCGTCCTGTAATTGCTTAACACAATCTATAAAGCGTTTCTCATGTCTGCGTTGCAATCCAATCCCTACGCTCAAGCCTTTTTCCTTGGCTATTTTGGATGCTTCCAAAACACGTCGAACTCCAATTACATCACTTGCAACCGGTTTTTCCATGAATACTTGCTTGCCTTGATTAATCGCATACTCAAATTGTTGAGGCTTAAAGCCTGGCGGTGTAGCAATAACCACCATGTCAACATCATCAGTAATTGCCTGCTTGTAACCATCAATTCCTCCAAAGATTCGACCACCAACATCTACTCGATCCTCACCGTACTTTTTCTTAAACTGCTCGACCTTACCAGCCACTTGGTCGCTGAAAGCATCCGCTACTGCAACAAGCTTAGTGTTACACCGAATATTCTTATCTTTCCCTAAGTCTTTAGGTGCATCCAGTATTTGAGAAATCGCCCCTGTGCCACGGCCTCCCATTCCAACAACTGCCACACGAATAGTGTCACTTTGAAGATCATCACCTTTTGCGATGTAAGGAACGCTTGCTGCGACACCAGCAAGAGCGGTTGATCCGATGAATTTTCTACGACTTACGGGTTCTATTTCTTTCATTTTATATAATTTTTAATAATGGTGAGGGATTTATTATAAATTTCTTGTTTGAGGAATTGATTTGGAAGGGCCTTTGATATCCCCAAGTGCCCACTGAATGCCGTCCAGAAAATGTTGCAACAGAAAAGGGGTCCACCATGTTGCTTTGTTGTGACCGAAATTTGAATAAAAGACTTTTCCCCTGCCATAGGAACTGACCCAAGAAACTGGATAATCATTAGTCTTTGAATTTCCCTTCTTGTCGGTTTTTGTGGAATCAAGTCCGATTAATACACGAAGTTTGCTTCGATCATATGACTTGTATTGATAAATTTCATCAGAAATCATAAATTCAGTTTCTTTGAAAGCTGAATTCACGGGGTGTTTGGGATCTTCGACAAAAAATGGCCATTTTCCTCCTGCATTCCATGGATGCCCCGCGAAGCATCCTCCGATCATATCTGTGTATTCTTGCCATTGAGGCATTCCTCCATCAGATGCGGAGTGAAATCCAATGAATGCTTTTCCACTTTTAATAAATCCAAGGATTGCTTCTCTTTGCTCCTTTTCTGTAAATGCTTTTTGCACATGTGTACAATTGTTGAATATGATAGCGTCGTATTTCGATAGACCCCTATCGGTGAACTCTTCGGTTGTATTACTAAATGTCGGTTCGAAGGCATTCGTCTTTTCGGCCATTAATCGGAATGCCTTAGCACCAGTCGGAATTGAGCCATGCTTAAATCCGCTAGGATGAGAGTAAATTAGAACTTTCCTAACCTTTTCAGGAACTACTGAGGGATTGCTCGGCATAGCCTCAAAGATTTTCTTTTCCTCATCCTTTGGATTCGCCAAAGAAAAAGAGACCAAGCAAAGTACAAATGGCAGGATCAAATGTCTCATCGATTGAAATTCTGTGAAATGTTGATGGGGTTAGGCAACAATCATCAATAACTAAGTGTGAAAATTTTTCAACAGCCTACGATTAATTCACGCAACTTGGACATCTTCCAAATACTTCCATGATGTGAGAAATTTCAATAAAACCGAAACTTTTTGCTGTCTCTTCCAGTTCTTCGCCCATGCACAAATCAATTCTTTCTGTGCGACCGCAATCCCTGCAGGTCAGGTGGTGATGATGCCCAAGGCCATGCCCAAGGCAGTAAACTTTTGTTCCATTTTCACGAACCCCAAGATCAATCACGCCAGCTTTATCAAATTGGTCCAGACAGCGGTATACCGTAACTAAGTCACAGGAACCCGGAGGAAGATTCGCATGGGTCTCTTCGGCAGACCAAGGTGATTGCGAATTGGCTAAGGCCTGAAGAATTAATTTTCTTTGCTCGGTTACCCGCAAGCCTTGTTTACGAAGAATTGAAATGGCATCTTGAACAATTTGGTCCATATTAAAAGTAAGAATTTCTTGACTCGTTTAATCAACCAGAAAGGTTCAATTTTTTTATCTATAAACAAGAACTTTTGCGGTTGATGGTTCAAATTGTTCTGATTAGCACTTGTAATATGAAGTTATTACTGCCCTTAAATATTTCTGTTTTTTTTCTAATCATCAACTCCATGGCAAAGCCTAACCAAGAAGCACCAAGTTTCTATCAATCGAAAAAATGGGAATCTGCAGATGGTAGAAACTTACTTTATCGGACCGCATTGCCCGCTTCTCTAGAAAATGGTGAAAAATACCCACTCCTTGTTTTTTTCCATGGAGCAGGTGGACGAGGAAACAATAACTTGGCACAGTTAACTGATGCAGGTATGGTTGACGCTTTCGAGAAACAAGGAGTTCGAACAAATAAAAACTCACATGTTTTTGCTGCACAAGTTCCCAAGGGTGAGCGTTGGGTGAATGTTGGTTGGAATCTTCTCGGGCACAAAATGCCCAAGATTTCAAACTCAATGAACATGGCATTGCAAGCCATCGATGCTTACATCAACGACGAAAAGAACCAAATCGACTCTAACCGAATTTACGCCATGGGGCTATCAATGGGCGGTTATGGTACTTGGGATGCTATTCAGCGACGCCCAAACTTTTTTGCTGCCGCAGTTCCAATCTGCGGGGGTGGGGATAAAAAATATGCAAAGAAAATTGCTCATCTTCCAATCTGGGCATGGCATGGAGAAAGAGACACTGTAATTCTTCCAATCCGTTCCAGCGAAATGGTTGATGCGATCAAAAAAGCAGGGGGAGCTCCCGTGTATAATGAAGTCAAGGACCGGGGCCACAACTCTTGGGTGGATGTGTGGAATTCAAATGAACTCTGGGAGTGGCTGTATTTACAAAAGAAAAACTAATCTTGCCCTGTATTTTCGATTGGTTCCTGAGGGCTTGTTCTTTCTTGAGACGCTTTTAATATTCTAGGATAGTTTAATCTTTGAGGCTAGATTTTATTCACTCGTTTAATCATGATTCCGTTGAAGTTTAATTCTTTTTTACTTTGCTTTTCGATTTTGGTGGCTGCCGGGAGCAATAAAAAACCGAATATCATTCTGTTCATGGCTGATGACATGGGAATAGGAGACACCAGTGCATACTTAGGAATCAAATTGGTACCGGGGGCCAAGACCATAAGCAAAACCCTCAGGACTCCAAACCTCGAAAAATTTGCTCAGAAAGGAATGATCTTCACGGATGCTCATGCTCCAGCCTCGATGTGCAGTTCGACTCGCTATTCCCTTCTTACCGGAAGACTTTCCCACCGTTCGTACCTCAAGGGTCAGGGCTGGCTTCCACACGGCCCAAACCGGCCAATGATACAGCGAGCATTGACCACTCTTCCAGAAATGCTTCAAAGAAATGGCTATCACACTTCCGCAATCGGTAAGTATCATGTAGGCATGGATTTTGACGACGGGCAAGGCAAGCCGGCCAATGAGTTTGACCACAAGGATGTAGATTTTGAAAAACCAATTCTCGATGGTCCCACCCACCATGGTTTCGATGAATTTTTCGGAGTTCCGGGAAACACCGAAGACTCGCTTGATACAGAACCAAGGATTTACATTCGAAACGACAGGTGGACTTTCACTGATCGATCGAGAATGGAATGGACCGGAATGAAAGATCGCGTCGGGCAGATTCTTTCTGCTCCCGATTGGAATTTGGCAAAACTAGGACCTGACTATTTACATGAAGGGGTAGAGTTTCTTGAAAGACAGAAAGACTCTACAACACCGTTTTTTCTCTACTACGCTCCCAATTCCAATCATTTTCAAAGAAACCAATCGGGAGACTACGCGGTTCCGCAATCAATTCAAGGAATAGAAATCAAGGGTAAGAGCTTGTACAGCGACGGCACAAAGGGAGGAGAACGGGATGACATGGTGCTCGAAAATGACGTTGCCTTTGGGATTCTCCTCAAAACCCTCAGTGAAATAGAGGACTCACGCAATCCGGGAGAAAAATTAATCGATAATACCCTCGTTATTTTTACCAGTGACAATGGACCGAATGTGGGAGACAACAATGGAATTAATGATGAAAGCGGAGGACTGAGAGGCAAAAAGGCCAAGCTTTGGGAAGGAGGTCATCGTGTACCATTCATGGTTTACTGGAAAGGACATTTTGAAGAAAAAGGAGTGAATCGAAACCTGTTTTGCCTGACTGACTTATTTTCTACTTTTGCCCGCATCGTCGGAGACAATCTTTTTCCCACGGAAGCTCAAGACAGCCTGGATTCACTAGATTATTGGAAAGACCCTAAAAAGACTGATTCACGGCCGCGATATTTCTTTTGTCATCTCGGTCCTCCCTACGAGAATGATGCCATTGCAATAAGACAAAAATCAAAAAAAGTAATTGTCCAGGGTGGATTGGCTCAACCATGGACGAAAGAAGGGTCAAGAGGATCAATTCAATCCTTGGTAACCTACGACCTTGATCGCGATCCCTATGAGCAAATTGATTTTTCCGAAAATAAGGAAGATGTCAGGACTAATGAAATGGTCGCAGAATTACTAAAAATTCATAACCAAGGATTTTCACGAAACCTCAATCTACCTTTAAGCCAAAGTCTTATCCTTGAAGACGGATGGCATAATTTACGAAACGACCTGACTGGTTCCATCGGTTACGAGTTTGAACTACTTCAAGATCAAGTGGTCACTCATCTGGGCATGTGGGTCGACCATGACCGTGAACTACCGGTTCGTTCCGCAAGGGGTATCCCCAACGAAAAAGAATCAGACCAACCAAGTCGTACAGGCAAGCAACCCAGGACGATAAAAGGTCCCCATGTAATTTCGCTGTACAAAATCACTGATCAGAATTGTACACCAATTGTTAATGTTACAATGAATCCGGGCACCACTGGAGATTTAGTTGGCGAGTTCCGTTACTTGAGATTAGAAAAACCAATATCAATTAAGAAAAATTCCAAATTTCTTCTCACCATGTCCACCACCGCGGGAGATGGTGATTATTTTCATGACCCCGTCTCATTCGACGGACTCTCTCCTCTGATTAATTCAACAGTAAAGATTATCAGGAGTTGCCTCTTTAAAAGTGGGCAAATGAACGAATCACTCGCAATTCCCGCTTTTGAGGACCTCCATCCAAACTACCATAAATTTCGCATTCCGGTTGGACCCACTTTGAGGTTTCAACCTCTTCATTGAATAATCTTTTTTGATATGTGAGATATGATTGATATTTGATAATTACTTCTATTTATTGCCAATATATGAAATTTAAGCCCTCTTTCATTTTCATCCTTGCAAGCAGCTTTACCACCTGCCTGTGCCATGCATCGATCAAGCCAGTCCCCTTTCACAGGGTAGAAATGACCAGCGACTTTTGGCGTCCCCGTCTCATTACCCAAAGAAAAGTACTGGTTCCTTTTGCATTTGAGAAAACCGAGCCTGGGGTTGCCCACTTGCAGGCGGCGGCTGATTATCTGGCCGGTAAAAAGGTAGAGGGTCACCGACCGCACCGTTTCATTGATTCTGATCTGTACAAAGTCATGGAAGGAGCTGCTTACCTGGCCCAGTTACAGGATGACCCCGAACTTGAGTCTCAATTCGACCGCATTGTAGATGTAATTGCAGCTGCCCAAGAACCAGATGGTTATCTCTATCCCTCGCACACTACCAAGGTTGGTTCTGATAAAAATATGATGGGCAACAAGCCCTACACATTTGTAGTGCACAGTCACGAGCTCTACAATATGGGCCACCTTTACGAGGCTGCTGTTGCTTATTTTCAGGCTACAGGAAAAGACAAACTCTTAAAAGTAGCCGAAAAAAATGCTCTTCATGTTAACCGAGTGTTTTTTGAAGGCGATCCCAACTACAACGATGGGAAACCAATTCGGCAGGCCCCCGGTCATCAGGAAATGGAATTGGCCTTGGTGAAGTTATCGAATGTTACTGGTAATAAACTTTACATCGAAATGGCGGAGAAATTTCTCGAAATACGGGGTAAGACTTATGTTCCCGATGGAGAAGGGGTCATGTCTCCCACTTACGCCCAACAACATGCGCCTCTTGAGAGTCAAAGCGAAGCGGTCGGGCATGCCGTTCGGGCAACTTACTTGTACGCGGCAATGGCTGACATTGCCGCGTTAAAACAAAAGAATTCTTACACCGATGCTTTGCATCGAATTTGGGCAAATATAACTGATACCAGAATGCATATAACCGGTGGTCTGGGTGCGGTTCACGGGATTGAGGGCTTTGGTCCAGAGTATCTCCTACCCAATGCTGATGCGTTTAACGAAACCTGTGCCGCTGTGGGAAATGTACTTTTCAATTTTAGAATGTTCTTGGTTCATAAAGACGCAAAATACCTTGATGTGGCTGAAGTCTCCCTGCTCAACAATGTTTTGGCAGCAGTCAACCTCGAAGGGAACCGGTTTTTTTATGTCAACCCGCTTGAAGCGGACGGCAAGTATCCATTTAATCATGGAACAGCTGGAAGAGCTCCATGGTTTGGAACTGCATGCTGCCCAAGTAACATGGCCCGCCTCTTGCCTCAGGTTCAAGGCATGACCTATGCCCACAATAATAAAAATCTTTATTTTGCGATGTATGCTGACACTTCCACGAACCTTAAAATTGACGGAACTGATTTATCAATTAATCAAACCACGGATTACCCAAACGATGGAAAGATTGTGATTTCTCTTAATCCTGAAAAACCAGCCACTTTTACTGCTCATCTTCGGATTCCAACATGGACGGGCGATCAGTTTGTACCCGGAAAACTGTATAGATATCTTAATCAATCAAAAGAAGATTGGTCTCTTTCTGTGAACGGCTCAAAAGTTGATGCGACTATTGAAAAGGGATTTGCGACTATTGAACGCACATGGAAAAAAGGGGACCAAATTGTCCTCCACCTACCCATGCCATTAAGGATCAATGAATGTGACAGAAGAGTGGAGGAGAACAACGACCGGCTTGCCTTGTCCCGCGGACCATTTGTTTTATGTGCCGAAGAAGTTGACAATGAGGGTGCTACCCAACGCTTTTTCTTAAATGAGGAAAAAATAGCAAATAAATTTAGTCTGGCTAAAGTCAATCTTGCCAGCGGTTCCTTCTCACAGATTAAAACAATGGCCAACGCGGTCAATGCATCAGGAAAAGAAGAAGAAAGAAATCTTTCATTGATTCCCTATTATGCATGGAACAATCGAAATCCTGGATCCATGACCATTTGGTTTCCTAAAAGTTCAAAACTCGCTGTCTTTGATCCTCACAAACTTCCCAAAAAGAGTGTTTTCTCCAATATTGATGCCTCTCACACCTCCGAACTGGACACCGTCAGTGCAGTTGGCGATGGAAAAGAACCAAAATGGTCGAGTGGAAAAAGTGTTCCGCGTTGGACCAGTCGTCCACAACTTGGAAAATCACAGTGGATCGAGGGCCATTTTTCAGAAGCCAAAAATGTCCGGGATATTGGGGTCTACTGGATGCAGGACCAACAAGATGTAAAGTTTCCCAAGGAATGGTCCTTAGAGGTCCGAAGTGAAGGAAAATGGAAACCTTTCGAATTGTATGTCACAGACCGCTATGATAATCGGGCAAATCAGTACAATGTTGTTCATCCCGCCGCCCCACTCACTTGCGACGCCATCCGAATAAATATGGTCCCGCAACCAAATGCTGCTGTTGGGATTTTAGAGGTGCAGGTAGCCTTTGAAAAATAGAACTTATTTTCGAATATAAGGCATGATCTTTAGGTCACCTCTTGCCCGACTCATTCTCTCCTGCTGGGCTTTTGTTTCATTCTGTCCAAATATATTCGCTAAGGAAGTCTTACTTTGCGAAAAACTTGAACAGTCAATTCAAGGCAGAAAACATGGATTTCTTGCCGGCAACCTCGCCTACTATGTGGGTGGCTACCATGCTAGTTGGGAATTGATGGAAGATGAAACCATTGGACTTACCCATCCTTTTTATCATGATTTGCGGAGCCGAGGAGCGGGAATTCTAGATAGCCAATTACCAGGGAGTGAGCATACTGGTGTTGGTAACGACTACCGAGGATGGGAGTTTTACAAGGATACTCGTGTTCTTTACGGCAGTATCGTTCTTGGAGACAAGGTTCACAAACACCCAAAGCCCAACAAAATGATTTGGAGACCAGACAAAATGATTTGCGAATATGAAATTGATGGCATCCTCATTCGCGAAGAAAAATTTATCACTGCACAAGATACTGCCGCCTCAATTATCACTTCTTCACAACCCATCACTCTAAGGTTTGAGGGACATAGCTTTTATGTGCGCCACAGCGTTTCTTCCAGCGCCTCCGCTCACTATGATCCCCCAACGAACTCACTCCTTATAAAAGAGGGAGGAACAGTTCGTTCACTCCCCGATCAAGATCGGCCAGAAAGAATTGGACCCTGTGTTTATGAGGGAATGACCACTGCCCTCTCCGCTTCAGAAGACTTTTCTAAAAGCCTAAAACTAGACAAGGACAATCGAGGGGTGTGGAAATACTCATTCGAAGTCCCTTGTAACGCTGAAGGGGTTACCGTGTCCTGGTCGATGAATGACGATTATAACAAAGCTAAAAATGCTTCCCGAGATACAGTCCTAAAAGCTTCGATATTATCTTCGGAGAAAACCTCAGAAATGAATCGTATTCTAAGCCAACAAATCCCTCAATTTCGCTGCAGTAATCCGAAATTTGAAGAAATCTATTACTACCTATGGTCACTCTATTTGATGTATTACATTGATGTTCAAAAGGGATGGGAAATGGAAAACCATACTCAGTCCGCGGTCAATAACTTCCTCGGTATTCACCGCTATGATGCATGTTTTCAAATCAAAGTTGGTGCTTGGATAAGGGATAAAAAAAGGTTTGCCTACGGGAATGTATTAACCTGGAAACACTTGGTTGAAAACGGCCGTTATCGCGAGACCCATGACGGTCACATTTTTCTCTCTGATAATAAGGGGATTAGCTGGCACTCCGGTGCTTACGGTGGGGAATTAGCCGAGCATGTCCTAGGTGCCTGGCAAATTTACCAACATTCAGGTGACATCAATTTTATTCGGAATTGCTACCAAGGCTATTTTCGCAAGGTATTTTGGAAAAACATGGTTGGATTTGCGATGAATGATGCGGAGGTTGGAAGAGTCCTTGAAAAAATGGCCGTGCTTTCTGGAAACGAATCTGATGTTGATCATTGGAAAAAACTTATCAAACAAGACCCTGAACATTTAAAGCTTATGTTTGAACAACGCTGGGAAGCCAACGGGCATAAAAATTATTTCATGGGTGGTAGGGATGGTATGTTGATGACCACTGCTTTTTGGTCCATGCGGTCGAAGCACTTTCCAAGAAAATATGCGGAAAGAATGATTCATTCCTGGGCCTTGAACAAAGAAAAAGGATTCTTTGGTCAATTCTTTCCTTTGGCGATGGCAAAAAAGTCCATGGATATTTTTTACTCAGCGGACGATCACTCATTCGGCTACACACCGGATACTGCTTACTTTACTCTGGACGGAATATTTCGTCAGGGATTCCCAAAAATCGCCTCCGACCTGACTCTGAACCACTTGGAGAACTACAACTATCACGACGGATGGGGAATTCCAGTTGCGCCAGAAGCTTATCGTCGGGACCTTGCCCTATTTGGCGATCAATATTCCAATTTTAATGCCGGCAAAATCCTTCTTTTTCTTGAAGGCTTTGCCGGAATATCTTATTCAATACCGGACAATATATTTCATATTAAGGACTCCATGCCCACAAATTGGGATTGGATGGAATTCGACATTCCCATTGGCGATCAAAATGATTGGACCAAAGTTCGATACGAAAGAAAAAAAGGGTTTTTGGGAGGACAGAAGAAATTGATTACAGTTTCAAACTGTCCCCTTCGCGTAAAGTTTGAGCCATGGTTAGATCAAGGCGAACTTAATGGTAACCCAGATTTAAATGGAGCTAATTTCATCGAGCAAAATGCTACTCATCCGAACTATTTGGCTTTTTTCGCTGATCAAAAATCATCCAGGTGTTCAATTAGTCTTTCCTTTAAATGAGACTTCTATTCGCTCAATATTTTTACCTCCTCTTCTCCCTTTTTGGATTTTGCCTGCATGCTGAAAAACCAAACATTATCTTTGTGCTAGCGGACGACTTAGGCTGGGCTGAGCTCGGCTGTTACGGCAACTCCTTTAACGAGACACCCCATCTCGATGAGCTGGCTATGCAAGGGATGCGCTTTAGCCAAGCCTACGCAGCTGCACCAGTTTGTTCACCCTATCGGGCTGCCTTGCTTACCGGTCAACATCCTGCCCGCGTTGGTATTCTCGACTACCTTCGACCCAATTCTTCCAACGCCCTTCCAGTCAGCCAAGTCACCCTACCTAAAATGCTTAAGCGAAACGGATACACCACTGGAATGGTAGGCAAGTGGCACCTCACGGGGTACAAGTATCAAGATGCTCAGTTTGAGGTAAGGCCTAATGATCATGGATTTGATTGGAATATCGGGAGTGAAATTAAAGGCGTAGGGAATGGAGCCAATTTCTGGCCTTATATATTCCGTACCCAGCCCATTCGATGGTTGGATATTCCTAACAATCGAATGGGGGAAAAAGAATACCTAACCGACCGCTTAAATTTGGAAGCCGTTGATTTCGTTGAAAGGAATCAGGATAAACCTTTCTTCTTATACCTGAGCCATTATGCTCCTCACACCATTCTAAATGGCCGACCTGACCTTGTAAATAAATACCGCAAAAAACACCCTCCTGGAAAGGCTAGCAGGTCGAAATGTTATCTCTGCGATGATGCCGGTCTCACAGGAGAAGACTGTGAATATTGGGCTCAGGATCATAACCCGCACCTTGCAGCGATGCTCGAATCAATTGACGATGGGGTTGGACTCTTAATGAAAAAACTCGATTCACTCGGTCTTTCTGAAAATACCATTTTTATTTTTTCCAGCGACAACGGAGGAGAGACAAATGTCACTTCCAACGATCCACTTCGTGGCGGAAAAAGTCAGTTATATGAGGGCGGAATCCGGGTTCCCCTGATCATTCGCTGGCCCGGCGGAAATATTCCATCGGGGGTTACCTGTTTCCAACCCGTGGTTAATCATGATTTCTATCCCACTCTTCTGGAAGCGGCAGATATCGAACCTGATCCCAAGCAAAGACTGGATGGGATCTCGAATCTTGCCACTTGGCGGAATGCCTCTTCAGTTGTCTCGAGGGATTCCCTTTATTGGCACTACCCCCTTGACAAACCGCACTTTCTTGGAGGGGTATCAAGTGGAGCCATCCGAAGTGGAGATTGGAAATTAATTGAATTCTTTGACCCTGCAAGAACTGATAAATTTGAACTTTTTAATCTAAAAAATGACCCCTCAGAAAAAAAGAACCTGGCAGTGTCAAAATCAAAAGTTCTTGAGAAACTTAAGCACGACTTAAAGGTATGGCGTGAAAATATTGGGGCTCAGATTCCGTCCCGTCCCTTGCTCGTTCAGACAAGAAACTTGCTGTTCGGGGAACACTTCTCAAAAGGTCAGGTAAGTCAGAACTGGTTTTTCCAAAAAGAATGGCAGGTGGAAGAAGGGGTTCTTGTACGCAATAAAGCTAATGGCATGAATAAAAGAATTTTTTACAAAGATCCAAACTTTCAGGATGCATTAATAAGATTTGATTTTCAGTTTAATGGAGCCGAAGACATCCGATTAGTCACTGGTTCAAATGGAAGTTACAACACGGTGGTACATATCCGCAAAGATCATTTTTTTATACAAACCGCATACGATAGTGAAGGACCATGGTTTCCCATGCGTCATGATGAATGTGCCTATAATTTTGAAGATGAAAAGTGGTATGGCATGACCATCGAATTTATCGATGATCAAGTGATTGCTCATCTGGATCATCAATACATGGTCTATGCACAGCACCCAGTAATTAAAAAAAATCGAAACTACTTTGCATTCCAAGTGGATCAGTCGGGTGCTTCTTTTGACAACCTTCAGGTTTTTCAAGCTGGACCGCACCCTGAGCAGGAAAAAAATCTTTCTCTCATCAAAACTCGCATGGATCGTTTCCCACATAATAAAACGGTGCAGGAAGAACATGATATTCTCAAAAGAAACCTGCACGCCCTCTTCTTTATGAAGGACGAAAAATATCGAGATCTAATCAACCGGGTCGAGGAATTAGACAAAGAAAAATTCGAACACTTCCCGAACGCTTTCCTCACAAACAAAGATTTTCAAAAGATGATTCAAGATATGCGGAAGGAATTACATCAGAAAGACCCCGAATATAAAAAGATTCTATTTTCCACTTTCCGTGCAAAACAAGCCCTTGATAAATATTTAGTTGGTAAAAATCCCATTCTGTCTGATTTACCTGATGCAAAAAAAAAGGCGGTTTTGGAGGAAACACGGCACCAATACAAACACAATCCGGAATATCAGAAGCTCTTGAAAATATCTGAGGAAGCTCAACAGCATCTGGAGGAACAATACCCTCAACTTTTTGTGAGCACTGAGGAAATTTCAAAAAAACGAAAACAAGCCAGGGAGACCGTCAAAAATGATCTGCAATTCAAGCAGATTGTGTCGGATCGAAGTGACGCACATTCAGCTAGTATTGACTATCTTTACCAAAATAATAGTAATCTTCTTCAATTAAAAAGAATTTTGGATGAACAATAATCTATGAAAATATATGTTCATAAAAAAGGGAAAAACTTTGGGCCCTTCACGGTTGCTCAACTGAAAGGATATCTCAAGACAAGAAACTTTGATGGTAATGATCTTGCCTGCTATGATGGTGCAACTTGGGTCAAATTATCACTGGTTCCCGGTGTCTCTGAAACTTCCACTCAACAAAAGAAAAAACCACCTCTTGAGATTCAGAAACGCGATTCTCGCGTAACTTCAACCATTCGGGCGAAAACCCAATCAGAAACGCGGCCCGTCAAGCCTGCTCAAAGTGGCCGTAAGAAAATTTATATTCTCGCTGGTACGGTCTTTGTCTCCATTTCTCTTATTGGATTTTTAATATACTTTTTTGCCAGTAGCGAGGATCCAACATTACAATCTGTTCACGCAGATAAAAAATCTAGAGAGGATTCATCCAACCAGAAATCATCCCTTGAATCTACACCTTTTGACCCGATCCCGGCAGCTCAAAAAATCGACGAATTCATCATATCACACCTACAGAGTGAAAACCTAGAAGCCAATCCATTAATTAGTGACGGGCTATTTCTGCGTCGGGTTTATTTATCAATCATCGGTCGCATACCCACGATTTTAGAAACAAATGATTTTATTAATTCCACCTCCCAAAACAAGCATTCATTACTGATTCAAAAACTGCTCTCGAATGATGCCGGCTACACTGCCCATCACTATCAGTTTTGGGCGGACCTTCTTCGAATACCCACCAATATTGATTACACGCTTTATTATCGGGAATGGATCAAGGAAGAGGTAAGAGAAAACACGCCCTATGATGAACTTGTACACAAGCTGGTAAGTGGACACGGACTGATTTTTGACAACCCCGCTGCTGCATACTATTTGCGTGATGCAGGTATGGCACTCGACAATATGTCGAATTCGGTTCGTATATTTTTAGGCACTCGGTTGGAGTGTGCTCAGTGTCACGACCATCCTTTCGACAAATGGACCCAAATGGATTATTTCAAAATGGCCGCTTATACCTACGATTTTGATGCTCGTATGGGCGTGACCAAAAATTCAAATCGACAGCAAGTTTATCAAGATTTTGGAAAAAGAAGAAATAAAGCCTATGCGGAAGCAACTGGATTTGAGGATTTTCCTCACATGCATGATGAGTCAAGAATCGATGAATGGTTAAGCCAACCCTACGCACCGGGTTACCTTGAACGAAACAAACTGACAAAAGAAGATTTTAAAAACGCAGCACTTCGCGGAATAAAAGCTCGAAAAAAAGCATCCGATTTCGACGATCCAGTTTCTCAAACTGTCAATATGCTTTATGGCCACATTTCTAATGTTCAGATAAAACATCACAAAGATAAACCCCTGCAACTCCCACATGACTATCAGTATGATAATGGATCTCCGGGGGAAATTGTGAAACCTGGTAGTATGTTTGGACCAGAAATCCCACACCTCGAAGATCAGACGGAAAGAAAAAATGCTTATGCAGACTGGTTAACCTCTCGCGAAAATCCTCGCTTCACTCGAGTCATTGTAAATCGACTTTGGAAACGAGCTTTTGGCCACGGTATTTTTGAACCCGTTGATAATCTCACGGATCGTACGGAAATTGGCCAACCAGAATTGCTCAGTTTTCTTGAGAATTTAATGCAAGATCTTGAATACGATATCCGAGCCTTTCAAAGTGTTCTTTTTCACACCGAACTTTTTCGCAGAGAAATGCATCTGGAGGATCATTCACCAGGAATGGTGTTCCATTTTACCGGCCCTCTGTTAAAGAGAATGAGTGCTGAACAAATTTGGGATTCGATCACCACGCTCATTCTCACTGATGTTGACACTTATGCCCCCAACAGGAAGCGAACACAGGAACGAATTGCCCGCACCAAAGCAATATACCAAAGTCTTGAGGGTCGGCCTATCGAGGAGGTATTGCCAAGAATCAGAGAAGCGGGGGCACAAAGGAGGGACATGCGGGCAGAACAGGTTGAATACGAGAAAAAAATATCTTCCGCCTATGCTCAATCCAACAATGAACTCGCAAAAAAACTGACTGATGAGCTCAAAGGAAAAGTCCGTGCTATGGAAAACAAGAGTCGCGAATTGGTATTAGTTGACCTCAAAGACAACAAAGCAAGTCCAACCATGATGATGGGAAGTTCCATGATGAATAGTTCCACGAACTCTTCAACGATGGCAACCATTGATCGAATATCCCAGGCAAAAGCTCGAAAGGCACTGGGAAACCTAGATCCAAACGAACGCAGGCGCTGGGAGGACAGGGAAAGATTATCCCTGCGTCATTTTCGTGATGTTGTACGACAAATGGCGCGGGCGGTTGAACTTGAATCACCTGCCAAGAGAGGACATTTTCTACGCGACTTTGGTCAGTCAGATAGGGAGGTAATTGACAACTCCTCCTCTCATGCATCGGTTCCGCAAGCTTTATACCTGCTCAACAGTCCCCTGAATGTAGCTATTCATAACTCGAATGCTTTTCTTGGTGGTTTATTGGCTGCCTTGAATAAACCGGAGGATAAAATCGAACTTATTTACCGGGCCATGCTTACCCGGATGCCAACCAGTCTTGAAGTGGAAAGAATTCTTTCTGATTATCAAACTTATGGAGAAGAATCCATTGAAGACCTCGTTTGGGCTATTTTAAATTCTCGCCAATTTACATTTATACAATGATAAAATCTGATTTCAATCGTCGCCGTTTTCTTGAACTTGCAGCGGGAAGCTTTCTTGGTGTGACCGCAAGTAATTGTTTTGGCGCCGCGGGTGAAAAGAGTGCCATTCCCCCTCTCGCTGATCCCTCCAAACAACTTATTTACCTATACATGGAAGGTGGGATGAGCCACATCGATACTTTCGATCTAAAGACCAACCATGACAACCAAGGATCGACCAAACCAATCAACAGTAATGTAGATGGTATCCGAGTATCGAGCCATCTTCCCAACTTGGCCAGGCATGCAGACAAGTTATGTATCGTGAACTCTCTAACCTCGACTGCAGGCGACCACGAAAAAGGAAACTATTTTATGCACACCAGTTACCAACAACGGGCAACCATTCGACATCCAGGAATTGGTTCGTGGTATCACAAATTGAAAGGTAAGCTCAATCCCACCCTCCCCGCTTCAGTATTTATTGGACGGGAAAGCCGGTTTCACGGAAGTGGCGGATTTTTTGAACCCGAATTTGAGCCATTAGCAATCAACGAACCTGAATCCGGACTCAAATACGCAAAGGCATTGGTTGAAAAAAATCGTTTTGATAGGAGAATTAAGTTGGCTAATGATATTGATGCTGAATTTCTCTCACGGTATCATTCGAAACCGGTTCGGGCCTACGGCCATATGTATGCTGATGCGGTTCGCTTGATGGACAGTCCGGACCTGGCTGCTTTTAATATTCACGAGGAAAATATCAAAACCCAACAACGTTATGGCACGGAACCATTCGGCCAGGGATGCCTACTCGCCCGTCGTCTTGTGGAAAGAGATGTGCGCACGGTGGAGGTAAGTTTTGGTGGTTGGGATACGCATCAAAATAATTTCACCTCCCTCCCGGAACTCTGCCACACTATGGATCAAGCTGTGGCAGCCCTGCTTGATGACTTAGAGCGAATTGGCAAGCTCAAGGATACTGTTGTCGTGTTAACCACCGAATTCGGTCGGACTCCTCAGATCAATCAAAATGTGGGTCGTGATCACTACCCACAGGCATTCACCAGCGTCCTCGCCGGGGGTGGTTTCAAAGGTGGATATGTTCATGGAAAAACATCTGAAGGTGCAGAGGAAGTTATTGATGGTTTAATGACAATTCCTGATTTTAATGCAAGCATTGCCTACGCATTGGGCATCCCTGTTGATTATGTTCTCTACAGTCCAACCGTCCGCCCTTTTACCGTGGCACATAAAGGGAAGCCCCAAATGGAATTACTATCCTAATCCGTTTATTTCGGAAATTAATTATTTTTTACAGAATTCGGGCTTGATTGTGACTGGATTGAAAATTGCCACACAGTCTTTTACTCCCTAGGTGTTTCTCCAACCATGGATGTTATTGAAAAAAACAAACTTCGAATGAATCAACTTTCCGCAAGTGCTCCCAAACTTGCCAAACAGATTGAAGTACTTGACTGGGATGAACTTACTGTCGCCTTGAATGAATGTATCTTTCAACCGAATCAG
>TARA_B100001093_G_scaffold178885_1_pt1 | contig 35237 bp, 38 predicted proteins | sample TARA_B100001093 | Tara Oceans TARA_B100001093 (sample SAMEA2623116) | marine metagenome | biome: marine biome (ENVO:00000447); feature: surface water layer (ENVO:00002042); material: "saline water (ENVO:00002010), including plankton (ENVO:xxxxxxxx)" | depth 5 m | reverse complement strand
GTCGCTGAGTACGAAGCGAACCCGATGGTGCTCGTGATGGACTCACTGAGCCCTAACGATTCGATGTTGTACTCTCGGCTCGTCAGCAGCACGGAGCTTGAAAACGACGGCTGGCGATATGATGGCGACAATACTCGTTGGTACTCGGTGGGCGACGTGTCTGCCATCTGGGAAGAGGAAGTCTGATGGCATCGAGTGAAGTCGAGGTCACTACTGCGCATCCTGCTTACAGTCGATGGAGGCTGAACAGATCTGCGATCTCCGGTGAGCTTAATGAGTATTGGATCGACATTCTCGAAGAAGACGTAAGTTTGCGGGACGTTGTATTTTGTGTGGAGCTGGTCTTCGGAAAAGACAAGATCGTTCGAATCGCCAACAAGCCATGCAGCGTTGTGAGTGGCAGAACTGGAGAGGTCGTCTCGTATCTACCCGTGCTTCAGGACACTCCTGACTTCGTGCAAGCGTACAGCTTTGGCGATGCAACCAGCGAGGCAAGATCGCTCACATTCAAGCTGCCCAGTTCTCTCGTGAATGTTCGAGAGCTTATTCGTGATGGGCGAACGCTCGCAGGAGTCGCGGAGATCACTCTTCAGGTTGATGGTGGAGACTACGATCAAAGATGCGTTCTGATGCGGGGCGACATGGCAGACGGGGTTTCGTTTGCATCCATCGACGAGTTGATCGAGCTTACTGTCCAAGATCCAAAAACTACCGTTGATGTCTACGCTCCCCCATTCGTGATCGACTCCGACACCTTCAGCACGAACGAAGCGGAAACAACGATCGGTCAGAGGTACGCCGTTGTTCTTCCGAAGTACAGTGGAATCCCTGCACCATTCATTTCGACCTCTGTTTTTCAGGCAAAGGTTTTGGTTGGGTATGGGCGATTGACTGACATCGCGAATCGAGTGATCATCGACGGAGACTCGTTTTCGAGAACGCACGCCACATACGGGTACACCTTCGCATACGAGCTGGACAATGACGGGAACAGCGTGACCACAGTTACTTTCGGCACTACGGCAAGTGGAACATTCGAGTTCAGTGAGCAGATTTACTTTTCCGCTTCGTCGAGCTTCGAGAGTGCTTCTCCCATCGATCAGGTTCACGAGATCGCAAACCGATTCACCGCTCTCGGTTTGATCGGACTGTCCCCAGAGCTTTTCGCGGCTGCACAGGCGAAGATGGGCGGGATGAAGTCTCGCATGTTGCTCAATGCGGGAGGAGCAGCGACGGCAACGGCCATCTCGTATATTGAGGGCGAGTTCTTGGCTTCGTTCCCGATGGTCTCGATGCTGTTTCACGGGAGCGGCTACGGGCCAATCGTTGTAGACAGGCGAAGCGATATTTCCGTAATGAGGCTTGATGCAGACCAGTGGCCGATTCTGGACAGAGCTTCATACGTGACTGAGACACCGAAGGACGACTGCTCCAACGAGTTCGTTCTTTCGTATGCTTACGACCCTGTTGAGGACGTGTACACAAAGATCGTGACCCGAGGCGTTTCGGATTCTTTGCTCTGCTCAATCTCGCAGCAGCAAATCGGGCATCGACCCCATGAAGTGATCGAGTCCAGATACATTCACGACGAGAACACCGCTCGTGCAGTTGTAGACTGGATGGTTGATCATCTGACGCTGCCCTCATACCTCGTAGAGTACGCGGTAGACGCTTCTCTCGTCATGCGAGTCAAGCCGGGAGACAACATCCGACTCACAGATCCCGAGTTCGGCTGGAGTGAGATCGCTGCTACGATTGAGTCCATCGTCTACAAACGAAGTCACAGCGTTCTTCTTCTCCGTGTGTGGTGGAGATACTACACGCTCGGAACAGGCGCTCTGAACGCTCAGGGTGGCTTCGCAAGCGGAGGTCAGGGCTAATGGCTGGCAACCTCAAACGTCTTCGACAGAACCTCGCAGACAACCCGCCGAAGCTGAGAGACACTCTCGCAGGCAACACGACTGATTCCGCTCATGGCCAGGTTCTCGCCTGGGATACGAACACAGAAGCGTTTCACTTGGTGAACAACTCGGGTGGCGGCGGCGGTGGTGGAGCGCCAACCGACGCCTTCTACTTCGTCGGCGCAGCGAGCGGAGGCTTGTCCAACGAAAGAGTGCTCACTGTTGGCTCTGGACTCGCATACGTCGATGGTGGTCCCGGCGCAGCTTTCACTCTCTCAGCGACGGGTGGTGGGGGAGGCGGTGCTCCGACAAACGCTCAGTACATGGTGCTTGCAGCCGACTCGACTCTTTCGCAAGAGCGCATTTTCACCGTGGGCACAGGTCTGACGTTCGTTGATGGTGGAGCAGGCGCAGCGTTTACGATCTCGACCACTGGTGCTGGGTATGCTCCAGACAACGCTCAGTATTTTGTTCTGGCTGCCGACGCGACGCTCCAGTACGAGCGCGTTTTGACAATCGGAACTGGTCTGACGTTCACAGATGCCGGTGCAGGCGGTGCGTTCACGATCTCTACGACTGGCGATGGTCAAGCACCCAGTACCGCTCAGTACGTGGTTGTCTCTACAGACACCACTCTGACGAATGAAAGGGTCCTCACGGTCGGCGCAGGGTTGTCGCTACAAGACGGCGGTGCTGGAGCAGCATTGACGATCGCTGCTCTTTCCGATGTCGAGATCGTTCCCGTTCTCTCCAGTGCAACCGATGTCCGCAAGCGTGATTCGATCGTCGTCGCGTCTGCGTTCTCTCACGCGGCGAGTGAGTACATTGGAAGCACGACGATGGTGGGGATTCTGGCGAGTCAACAATCACACGTCACGAGAGCGCGACTCTTCGATGTCTCTACGCAGTCGTATATCGCTTCTGCGACGCTCACGACAGACAGCACTACCCCGACACGTCTAACGTCGAGCGCGCTCGCTCTGACGACTACAGCGACGATCTACGAGCTACATATCGACACTGTAAGCGCAGCACAGGATGACGATTCGTCGATCGTGTCCAGCGTGACTCTCGAAGTGGCTGACTGATGCCTTTCGAGTACACCAATCGCGCACGAAACACGGGCACGGGAGCGTTCGTTTACTGGGTCACACAGACGAGTGCAGATCCTACAATGACTGCCTCTAACGCTCCAAACTCAGCCTCTCACACTCAGTCCGTTGTCGTCGCGAGAAGACAGGTTGACTCTCCTTCATCGACACAAGATCCAAATCTTTGTATTTCCGTCTCGTCTCGACACATCCTTGTTGACGCAGTTCCGCCACTGCAAGTCACGAGCGCCCCAACGCGCGTTCAGTAGGAGACTTCTGTGCCTCTTCCAACATTGACATGGCATCAACGATTTCTCGGAAGCGTCAGCGATGGGAATGACCCAGTGACCGTTTTGACTGCGCTTCGCGACTATCTCGCGACAAGCGTCTCCCCTTCGTTCAAGTGGACGGTCACTGCTGATGGTGTCTCGAACACTGAGTCGGGAGGCTCAGTTGCTGCTCCGTATCTGGAGCTTACGAGTGCAGCGAACGTCGGTGCCAACCCGATCAAGATCCTTATTGCAGGATCAGACTCTTCGAGCTTCCCGACGAACGACAGCTTCTACGGCGGAAACTCCGGTATCGGGGACTACAAGCCGTCTCTGAGTCGTCAGAACTCGATCGTCATCGGGATTGCTCCTGACGGCGGCACACTCAACGGTCCTCACACTCAAGCGAACCCATACGGAAGTGCTCGTTGGTCAGGGTACGTGAAGCTCCACGAGCCTTTGACGGCAACACAAATCGACAATCTTTGGGTTGTGGATAGCGCAGAGGTGATCGCTATTCTAACCCAAGGGTCGGACAACTTGATTCGCGGAGTAATCGCTGGTGCTTGCATCGCTCCGCTCAGTGACAATGCAGGTGAAACGCAGCACGGTGGCGTCGGTAGAACATACGGAATCGTGACGATTCACGCAGGGCTCGGGTTCAGAAACTACTGGCGAAAGAACCCGCCAACAGCGAACTTCCTTTCTCCGCAAAGCAACAACGGGAACAACACCGATGGAAAGGGGGGTCAGGGAATCAGCTTGTGCTGGGACCCCGATGGTGGCGGGTTGGCACACTTCGCGTACTACCACGTTGTCCCGACTCAAACGAATACAGGTACAACCATCTTCCCCGGTGCTCTTCTCGATAGTGTCGGGAACTACGCAACGATCCCCATTCCTCTCGTGAATCGAAGCACTACCACGTATCAGCAGACTCGAATGATCGGCGTGATGCGGCAAGTGAAGTATGCGGCAACCAGTCGATGTCGCGCGGTCTTTCAAGATTCTACGGGTAACGATGTAGGGTTCGTAGTATCTACGACTCTTACCGCTGATGGTGAGGCGTTTGCGTTCACGAACAGCTAATCGCTGGCTCTGCTTCGAGAATCAAACACTGCCGACATCGCACTTCCAAGTATTCCGGTCAACACGAGCAGCACTCTCTCGACCATGGCGATCCCCTCGATGTCGCTTGTCCCGGTGACCCACTGACCGACAACGAGCGCACCGAGCAGACACACGAGCAACACGGTTCCGCCGTAGATTTGTCTGAGAAGAGTGATCTGACCCGAGAGACGCCTTTGTCTAAGCAGACCGTTCTCTGCCGCTCTGCGAGCGTTTTCCGCTTCATCGCGAAGCTGCTCTGCCTCCCCTCTGAGTCGATCGGCTTCGCTTAGGGCGTCTTCGCCTTCACGTACTGCGGAGGCAAGTGCCTCTTCTCGGGCGTAGTATTCGGTTCGATCCATAAAGAGAGCGACGAAGTACCGCTCTCCTGAGTGCTCAACGGGCGCGACGTTCGCAAGTACAGGCACGAGTGCGCCGTCTCGTCTCTTCGCGTCGAGTCTTCGCCATGTGCCCATCACTGAAGAACGACTGTGCTTTCTTGTGGACTTGATGTGGCGCTCTACGATCTCCTGATGTTTGCTTGCGATCTCTTCGGACATAAGCTCGCGAACATTCATTTGGTTCATGAGCGTGCCGCTGGAATATCCAAACAATATCGCGGCGCTGTTGTTCGCGAAAAGAACGAATATCTCGCCGCTCTCGTCATCTGGAAAGGTCCCGACTACGAATCCTATTTGTAGCCGAGACCCAACCTGTTCGAGTGTTTCGAGGACATTCATGCGCGGATCATACCGCGCCACGTTCAGTGCCGCGAGCCCATGGGCGTCTGCTCCCATGTGTCTGCGTAAACGCAAGCCTCTGGATCGTAGAACAGAACGACTCTCGCCCCCTGCAATCCGAACTCACTTCTGCACTTGTCCACGTGAACAGCAGTTGCGGGGTGTTCAACGCCTCTTCCCGGCAAGAGTCGTTCGAGCACGATTCCGACATGAGCATCCTGTCTGATCGCGCTTGCTCCTTTGAGGTCTGAGATTCGCACTCTGCGCTGTTGAGAGATTGAGAGGTTGTTCGGGTGACAAATCAGAATGACCGAGATCTCCAGTTGCACGGCGAGCATCGCGAGCTTTCGAACTGCGTTTTCGATTCCTCTTCTTTCGTCTTCCGCCCCATCTACGAGAAAGCCCAAGTGATCGATGATCACCCATCGAGCATCGCGTCTGCGAACAGCGTAGGAGATCAAGCGAAGAAGCTCCTCGAACTCCAAGTGACCGTAGTGATCGAGCAAATAGATCGGGAGAGATCCAAGTCGAGCAAGTGCGGTTCGTCGCTGATTCTCAGTGAAGGCTGTGAAGTCTCCACCCATTTCGGCTCGCAACAGCTTTTGGACCTGCCCGATGGGTCTTTGCTCAAACGATGTCATCATTCCAGGGATGCCTCTTCTTCCTTGTTCGAGACCAACCCAGTTTGTGAATGAAGTCTTCCCTGCTGCTGTGTCGCCTGTCACCACGATTAGCCCGGGTCTGAGACCACCGAGTGCAGCATCGAGACCCATGCTTCCAAACGTGAGCCCTCGAAGACTGCCTGGATTCTGAACAAGATCTTCCAGTTCGTCCGCAAACGCATCGACACGAACCAGCCCAGCTTCGAGCAGCGGTTGGGCTGCATCGAGAACATCGCGCATCGTCTGTTCGGACACTCCATTTCTCAAACAGTCCGCAGCATCGTTGTGCGGGAGTCGAGCGCGAGAGCATCGATCTCGACCCAGCTTGTCTGCAACCGACTTTGCTCCCTTGTCTCCAGCAGCATCGTCGTCGTAGGCAAGAATGAAGTGTCTGTATGGTTCGAGCGTGTCGAGCCATTCGTCGGCCCATGTTCCCGCCCCCGCTGTTCCCGAGACAAGATGCTCTCTGAATCCAAGCTGCCAAAGTGCCATCGCGTCAAGCTCGCCCTCGGTGATAATCACGTCCTTGTCGTGATCTTCAGTGAGAGTTGCGATTCCGAAGAGAGTCGTAGGTCGACCCGGTGCTCGTCGGTATGTCTTCTTCACTTCCCCCTGATCACATCTTCTGCAACCAGCTCCATCGCAGTGAAGGCATTTTCCAGGCACGCTGCGAAAGCGCATGTTCACAGGCTTTTCATGCTTGTCGAGAACGGGAATCGAAACGTACTGCTCGACTGTCTTCCCATTTCTGTCTCGAACGATGAGTGCCCCAACCTTCCAAGCCTTCAGCGTTCGATCTTCAAACCCACGACTGAGCAAGTATTCGCGCACGGCTTGCCCATCGTCTGACCACAGATTGTTGATGCACTCGTCCGTCAACGAGTCAGACCACTTGAATGGCCCATTGTAGTTCTTCGCGTCTTCGACCTTCGGCTTGGTTTGTTCTCGTTTTCTGCGAGTGTTCGAGACAGGCAGAATCTTGGAGGCGATGTCGTCCCGTGTGCAGAGCCCGAGATCAGCAGCGCGTTTCCGAACATCATCAAACTGATCTCGATTCAGTGTCCGCAAAGGAGTGCTGTGCACGTCATACGAGATCAGATCAACACCGTCTCCCGCGCGATCGCACACAAAGCACTTCCATCCCTGTCCGTCAGGTCTCGCACCGATGGGACCTCGCGAGTCTGAGCTTCCACGCTTCTCAGCGTTGCAGCCGGGACAAGGTGAGATCGATCGCGATCTCTTCATCGTCATCCCGAGAGCTTGGGCCACCTCTCGAACGTCATGCTCTTTGATTTGCTCAATCCATCTACGAATCATTGGAAGAGCCTTCGTCTGTTGAGTGTGGTTCATTCAGCATGTAGAGGTTGTTTCCGTCAGAGCTTCGCTGAGCCAAGTAGACATCGAACCCAGCTCCGCGAAGCTCAGACAGTCGAGCCCCGTACCTTCGACCGATTTTCGCAAGCTCGCTCGTGGTCACACCCTTTTCGCCTCTCTCTCGAAAGAGAGCCAGAATCTCGCAGCACTGAGCAGACAATCGTTCAGCACCATCTGGTGATGTCGAGACTGTGCCAATAGGCCCTCGTCTTCGATACGCAGCAAGCGGACCAAGAGTTGTACCAGACTCACTCTTCACGTCGCCCTGTTTTGCTGTGAACGCTCGCATGGCTTCGATCCGACCCGCGATTCGAGTGATTCGAAGAAGATTGTCGAGCCCGAGATACGTTCTCTGACTCGGGTTCTCGCCTCTCCAGTATCGTGGACCTGCATCGTCGCTTGTGTATGCGTACTCGATGAAATCGCACAGACTGTCCACGTCTGACTCTCGAAGAGCGGGCTCGATCATTCGCTTCGCGCCTGCACCAAGCCTGCATCGGGATGGTTCACGTTGATGCTTTTTCCAAGAATCGAATACACGCTCGACATCTCGCGAGACGATTCCTGACGCTTTCGATCGCTTGCTGCCAAACGCGCGAGGCGACGCTCTACGCGCTTCGGCAGTAGTTGCGCGTCTACTGAGCAGCAGAGACAGCGTAGCACGCACCAAATCGCGCGAGGGGGGCGGCAAAGCGTATGAAGCGCAAGCAAGAGCGCCTCTCGTCGGCTGCTCACCCGATCGAGTCACCCATGCGTATCTGTTTCCGTCTGGTGCAAGGTAGATCGCGATGTGACCCGCATCGACCAGCTTTTCCATGGCTGCATCTTGAAAGTGAAGAAACCGAGAGTCGAGCAGAACGATTCCGTCTCGATCTGTGTGTGAGTAGAGCCGCAGAAGCTCCAGCTTCTCTCTGTGTTCCATCTTCTGAATCGACTGATCGTGCCAGAACGATGCTCGAAGAACCAAGTCTCTGGTAGTCATTGTGTCCTCTTGTTGATGTGGTCCGAACGAAAAGCGCGCACGACGAAATCGCCGCACGCGCTGAAGGTCCTTGCAGGCGTGCAGATTAGAACGGGATGTCAGACCCGCCCACCGCCGAGTAGCTACCGCCACCGCTTGCAGGAGCAGCACTCTTCTTCTTCGCTCCTTCTGCGTAGTCTTCGAGCGCGACCACCAGTTCTTCCATCTGCTTCGTGATCTCGCCCTTGTAGGGATCGATCTGACCCTTCGCAAGCTGCGGGCGCTCTGCGTTCTTGTTGTTCACCCACGTCGAGACGCCGCACTGCACGGGACGGGAGGTCAGAATGTCCCGAGTCCGCTCCTGATCGCTTGCGTCCCACGACTCGTTGTGACCAACAGCACGAGCGAATCGAGACAGCTTCCATGCAGCGCCAGCAGTCAGGTAGAACCGCTCGTACATGCGAGCCCCAGCCTGTTCGCCTTGAACACAGCAGAACAGCACTTCGATCACGGTGTCTCCGCGCTTGCTCTGATTGTAGTTCAGATCCGCAGCCCAGCAGACATGATTGCCGGCGGTGAGCCAAGGCGGTGCGCTCACTCCAGAGCCGTTGGTAGAAGAGTCATCTTGCGGGTTGATGATGAATGACATCGAGTGTCCTCACTTTGCGCATTTGCGCGGTTGTTGCGGCAAAGCCGCGATTGAATGTTTCAAGCCAGGGTTGCGCCGGTTGTACGACGACGAGAGCGACGACGCTTCTTTGCGCCACCCGTCTCTTTCGGATCAGCATCGCTGACGCCCGCTTCGACCACAGGCGCGTCGTTGCTCATGATCTTTTTGACCCAGTTGCTCATGTTCGGATCTTCCACAGCATCAAGCTGCGGGAGAGACTTCGTGAGATAGTTCGAAGCCCCGCGCAACAGAACACGGTGCGACAAAACCTGCGAGCCATCTTCGTTTTCCTCACTGCGACGAAAGACGTACCCGACGACGTTGAAGTACCCAGCGACCTCGTTCGGCAGCTTCTTGCCCTGAAACGATGGGACAACGTAGCGAGTCCCACTGTCGTCAGTCTCGGTGTCCGACAGACAGATCGCGACGACATGAAACGGCAGGTCGCGAATGGTGCGAACCAGCTTTCGCATACGATCGGTCAGGGTAGACCAGTCTTCGAGAGTCCACTTGACCTCTCCGTTCGGACCAGCACGCTTGCTCGACATGATCTCGTCTCGCAGCATCCGTTGAAGCTCGGTGAGAGAGTCGATCACAACAGTCTTGACTTCCGCGTTCGCGAGCGTTCCGTCGAGTGCAGCGGTGAAGAACTCTCGAACAATCTGCATCGAAGAGACGTTCCGATTCTGCGAAGTGCTCACGACATCGACAACGATGGCATCGGGATTCGACGCTCGAATCGAGAGCAGCCCGTTCGGCTCCGTGAGCAAGAAGCACGGTCGAGGCATCTTCGAAGCAGCGGTTGTCTTACCGGCACCACTGTCGCCGTGCAGCAGTGCGCGAAGCAGAATCGTGTCCTCTGCTCGCTCGCGAAGAGGTGAAAGATTCAGAAGGGACATTTGATCTCCGTGGTTTGGGGTGCCTCAGACTGAGTGAGGCTGTTTTGTGAAAGCCAGCGCAGTGCGGGGCTTTCGATGAAGTCGCGACGCGCTTCGGTACTGTCGTGTAGGCAGATAGACTTGAAATCGCACCCGTGACCCTGCACGCGACAAACCGCAGTGCGAGGGAAGTGCGCTGATACTGCATCTTCGTTGACTCGCTCACATCCGCTGCTCATGCGAATCGAGTTCCGACGCATTTTCGCGAATCTTTGCGCGTCTGCAAAGAGCTCCATTTCGAAGCGACGCATCAAGCGTTCATCGAAGGTTCCGAACTCTCGCAAGTACAGCTTTTGATCCACAGTGAACTCGCTCTCTCGGGCGAGAGCTTCGATCTTGTCCCACTCGGCATCGGTGTGCTTCGCTTCAATGCCCGGTGTTTCGACGCACTTTTTCCAAGCCCACGAGGGCACGCTTGCTTGTGTTCTCGCGGCAGTCGAGAGCTTGCCCGATTTGAGAAACTTCGGTCGAGACCAACCACGTGAAGAGATCACATCATACTGATACCCGATCACGTTTCCGCTCCCTTCGAACCAGTCTGCGAAGTGTCTCCCGTGGTTCAGCAGCCGCATGTACCCGGGGATCTGTGTGTCCAGATGAAGATCTCGAACGAAGCTCGTGGGGTTCGCACTGGTCTTGAACTCGTGAACCAGCAGATCTCCCGTCTTTCGATTCTGAAGAACCGCGTCCAGCCTGCCGACTTGATAGAATGGCAACAGCACCTCGTCAATCGGTTGCTTGAACTGGTCGCCGGGACGAGCCATTCGCCATCCCCCTTCTTCTTCGACCACGGGAACTTTCGAGCGATAGATTTTGCCGGTGCGCCACGAGACCACAGGACACGCGAAAGCACGCTCCGTATCAACGACCTTCCAGTCGCTCAGAGGGTACGCCCCCCAACGCTCGATGTACCCTTGCAGCATTTGGCTGAGTCGGCTCTCTTCTTCGTCCCACTCAATCGAAAGCTCTTGATTGGCCCACCAGTCTCTACGCATCGACTCCATGCAGATCTCGACGATTCCGCCACCCGTACCATCACAGACAGGACAATCTGAATCGTATTGATCGCGAACTTTGCAGAGCGGGCAGACGCGTGCCCAATCATGAGGGACCGGCAAGTCGGTGTGTTTGTAGAAGGTGAACAACGCGTCCAGTGCATCATGCACCCAGCGACCGCGGGACATCGCCTTGTTGCCCGCCCCCTTCATTCGCAACGCATACGCGAAGTGCCAGCGACGGTCGCACCACGCTGACTTTCGCTCGCTGTTTGTGAACGCCATGGCTGCTGCCGGCAAGCCGAGAACGTCGTCCTCGTACCTCGGCAAGATCGTCTGTGTTGGCTTGAAAGGTCGTGTCATGTTCTCTCCCTCGCTGTCTGATGTTAGCCTTCGTGTGTAATCTTCACACACTGATCAGCAGTATGACTGCCAAAAAGTGTCCGACAAAGTGAAGTCACGCAGGGCTATCTCGCACAATGAGGCGCGCGGCCGCGAATCGACCACGCGCACTCGAAGCGCGGTATCATGCAGAAGCCGCAGTCTCAGTAGACTCGATTGCGGGCTCGCTGACGGGCTGAGTCTTCGAGAGCAAGATCGTGAGGAACTTGGTCTCGGAGTCCTTTTTGACTTTGACGTTGAAGCCGCGTTCGATCAGCATCTTGCCAGCCTGACCGCTGCTGTACCAGATTGCGCGATGCTTGGTCCACGACTTGGGTGCATCGAAGCCCAGAGTCGAGCACTCGATGACGAGCGTTCCATCATCCGTTTCGACTGCTGCTGCCATGAACTGATCGAATCGCGCGATCGTGTTGGGACGCGGTTGACTCTTCGTCTTCTTCTTGGTCGGCTTGTCCGCGAGCAGGTCTGCCACAACCGCACTCTTCGCGATCGCTTCTGCTCGCTTCTTCTGCTTCTCGTCGGCTTCCTGAGACTGCTCGCTGTCGGCACTTTCGACAACCATATCGAACTTGACCACGGTCACGTCGGAGTCGTCTTCGACCGACACCTCGGGCTCGGCTTCATCCTCGGTGTTCGGTGCTTCCATCGCTTCGAGAACTTCGCGAGTGTTCACAGTGCGAACATCGACGATCTCTCCACCCTGCACGGTCTCGATGACGAGATCCCCATCGTTGTCGAACGAGGCGTACCCCTCTTCCGTGTGAGCGACTTCTTCGTCATGCTCGACAGTCGAGTCTCCGATGATTGCGGCTTCGAAAAGCTCCTGATGATTCTTGACGCTGATTGGTCCTTCGAAGCCCGAACTCCGAATCTTCGCAACCTTCGTCGCGTAGGTATACACGTCTTTCTTGTTCCAGCCATCGCTCTTCCGAGCAGCCTTGACCCCACCCGACGCTTTCGCATCGCGCAGAGCACTCATAAGGTAGGCGAGAGAGGTTCGAGCGTTGATGCTCTCGATCATGGTCTTCTTGGGCTTGGTAGCAGGCATTGTAGTGTTCTCACGTTTGAGTGATCGCGAGACGACACAGACGCCGCTCGCAGGTCTCTTCTACTAAAGAGCTAAGACCCATACAAGCGTTTTCTGCCAAAAGATGCTTCCACCCGTAGTCACAGAGCGACAAGTGATTTCGTGATCGCGCTGTCAGACAATGTTCCACTCACTGTCTTAGGCGACCATCATCGCTTCAATCTTTCGCAGATCTTCGAGATCGCGAACATCCATCGTGTGTTCGATCTCGATGGAAAGCTGCTCTCGATACGCGATTCGTCTCGACTTCCATTGTGAGCGAAACGGTCCCGGGTCAACAATCTCAATGACGAGCGGAGGTCTTTTGTCCGCAGCCTTTCGAAGCACGCGTCCTACTCTTTGAATCGCTCGACCTGCGGCACGCCCGGTACTTGCGTTGATCAGAGTGTCGAGCACCGGGACATCGAGACCTTCATCTGCAAGCTGAGTCGCGACGGCGACCTGTATTCGCCTCTCTCTGAGGGCGCGTAGTGCTCCCTCTCTTTGAGTCTTCGAGACGGAACTCGAAAGCGCAACAGCGGAGACTCCGCGCTCACAGAGGGTAGTGGCAAGCGAGTGCGCGAGAGCCTTTCTCGGTACGAGCAGAAGAACGGTTCTTCCGTTTGATGCAGCAGACTTTGCCAGTCCAGCCAGTAGCTCGTTTCTTCCCTCGTCTTCGCAAAGAGCCGACACCGCACTGCTCATGTTCAATCGACCAGAACGATTTGTGTGATCGTCGAAGTTTATCGGGACACGAGTGATGACGGCTATGATAGACGGCTTGACAAGATGTCCGAGATTGAGCAGATCGGATGTCGTCATTCCGTAAAGCTCAGGCCCGATGACGAGTGGAAGTGCGAACGTCCAGCCGTCTGCTCTTTCTGGTGTCGCTGTCAGACCCCACCTGAATCGAGCGGAACAGTTTTCGAAGACCGCTCGAAATGTACTCGCGGGAGCATGATGGCACTCGTCCAGCAAAACGCACCCGGCACTTTGCAGCAGAGCGTGAGAAGCGCGCCCTGCATTATGAATCGCTTGAACCATGACAACGGCGATCTCACCGGGCTTCAGCGGTCGAAATGACTGATGTGTTCGAACTTTTCGACCGTACAGCTTCGAGAACGTGTCTGCCCACTGCATCGCGAGATCAATCGTGTGGACAATAACGATCGTTGATTCTCCGGTCATCAGAACCGCAGCACAGCCCAGCACCGTCTTCCCTGCTCCACACGGAAGACGGACATAGCCCTGCACTCGTTGAATCATAGAGTTGACCGCCTCTTTTTGGTACGGTCTGAGATCGATCGACAGTTCTTCCATCGAGAGCGTTGAGCCACGAGAAGACATGGTTTCGTTGATGAATCGCAGCGAGACCCCGCAGCGGTCTGCAACTCTTCGGAGGATGTCCAAAGCGCCTCTTGCGATTCGCAAAATCGAACCATCACTTCGAGCGAAAGAAACTCGATGCGGAATGTTGTGTGTCCTGACGTTCATCGCAGATCGCTTCACATGATCTGGATTATCGAAAGTGAGTAACTGACGAAGCGTCTGCTCCATGCTGGTTGGGAGATCTTGTCGCGCGATCTCGAACTCGCTTCCGACCCGTACCTCAACTTCTTTCGTGAACATAGGCGACACCACCTGCAAATGCGAGGACACGTGCCTTGCAGGCGATGTCGCCCAGTGCGATGACTATAGCGTATCGCGACATCGATCGCACAGTGCGAAACGCTCACCCACGCGCTATGAAGTAGAAAGCGCGTCGAGGGTCAGACACCCCTCGACGCGCAAGCCCGAGAACCAAGGAAGCAGTAGCAGTGACTTCAGTGAGAGAGAACACGGTTCCCGAACAGATTGAACCGTATCAAGAGCGCAGCATCGCGTCCAGCCTTGTTGCTATTGCAGACGGTCGAAACGCAGCAGCGGTCGGGTTGAAGGCGTTTCTGTGGGTATGCGCGATCGCTAAGAGAGCGGACTGGCAGAAGACATCCTGCGGCTTGATGATGGAGCTTTGCCCGGCGTATCTTCGAACAATCGAGGGCGTGACTCAATGGGCGGGAAGGTGTGGCTGGAACGCCGCTCGTGATCTTCTCAAATGGCAGGAGATTCAGCCCGATAGAGCCAGAGAGCTTGGAGCAGAGCTTAGATTCGTCGGCAAAGGCAGAAGAAGAGGTCGACTGATCCTGCTTTCGGAAGAGCAGCTTCGAAACATCGAGACTGCCCACACAAAACTGAAGCGTCTCGAATCCTCTCACGAATGTGAGAACGAAACCGACAACTCTTGCAGACTGGAGCACGTAGCGAATCTTCCTCGAAAAGAGCTTCTCAACAGGAGATCATTCGCTGTCTGCTGCCCCGCTCACAATGACGCTCACCCTTCACTGGTTGTTTGGCCGAACGCAGACAAGCGAACGGGCGGAGCACGTTGCATGGTGTGTGAGAGAGAAGGGCGGCCAGCTACTTGGGCGGTGAGGTTTGAAGATTCAGAAATCAAAATGTTTCGTCCGCGGGCAGCAGACTCTTGGTCGAGCATGTCAAGTCAGTCGAGCTTTTCCCTCTCTCGCAACAATAAAGACCCCCAAGCGAGCACAGCGCAGCAGATCACCCGCTCGCGTGTTGACTCTTTCGTCTCTACCCAAGAGAGCAGCGCGACACAGATCAACGCACTGATCGAGGGCTACACTCATGCAGATGGGTACTCGACTGCTCGAAGAGTGACCGGTCGGGCTCGCAGAGATCTGATCTCGACTCTGAAGTGGCACGATCAACGAAGTGCAGGTCCAGCGGCAAGCACTCGTGCCGCTATGCTTTGCTCGTTTATGATGGAAAACGAGAGTCGAGTCGAAATGCTGTGCCCGTCTCGGTTGATCTCTGTCTCGAATATGCGACCGACAGCAAGAGATCAGTTCGGCAAGCCAATCTCATGGAAAGCTGCTCGTCAACGATGGATCTTGCTCGACATTGACGACATCGATCTTTCCGCGTGCGATCTCGACAAGTGCGCTGAGAGAATCGCGAAAGTGGTCGAACAGAACGAGCACTGCTCTGGTCGCTCTGCGATTGTGCAGACCAGCCCGACCGGGCTTCAGGTGTGGTGTGAGTTGAGCCGCGTAAGACATTCACCAGAGAAGTGGCATCGACTTCCAGCCGTCGTTGACTGGTACAGCAGGCTTGGGGAGAAAGTGCTGAAAGCCGCCCGTAGCGAAAACGCAGACGGGGGCTATTTGGACATGTCAGCGTGTGCAGCGGGCAGATTCGGCAGACGACCCGGCTGGCGGCTCTATTCCGATGGCTCAGTCTTTCGAGCCCGACTCCTGCTCACGGTTGATTTCAACCGCGACGTTCAGCCACCCGTCGTCGTCGAAGCATCGGCCGATGTCCCCTGCTTCTCGCATGTTGATGCTCGCGCTACCGGCAGGAGCCCGTCGGTTGAGGCATTTGAAGTGCCACCATGCGTGCCATACTCTCGACAGAGTGTTCCACGGAAGTACGAAAGAGACTCGACCTTGGGAAAAGTGCAGAAGCACAGCCGCGAACCCACCCTCACGATTCCACTGATCGAGTCGAAGAGCTTGATGCTCGTGAAGGTTCGAGAGAGACCATCTTTTAGAACCGCAGTTCTTCGCTTCGAGCATGAAGGCGATCCCGCTCGAAATGGCGATGTAGTCGGGCGGCCCGGCAGAATCGTAGACAGCGACAAACTGTCCAGGGGCTTTCGTTTGTCGAATGATCCTCATGGTGGGAGGCGTTCGAACCACACACGCTCGTTTTTCCGCAACGTAGCGGGAGTGATGCCACTCCAAAAGCGACTCAAACGCCTTCCCTCGGTTCGCGTGAGACCGCGACTTCACTACGACCGCCTCTTTCGTCGGCGCGCGACTCTCATTCCGTCCCCGTCAACGATGATCTGGCAGTTGACTGCGTTGCACAACCAAATCAGCTTCGCCCAGGTAGGACTTCGACCACCGCTGCCTGTTTTCCACTGTGAGCATGACTGCGGTGAGATTTCCAAGATCTGCGCGAGCCCGGCATTTGAGACCTCGAATCGATCGCAGTACAAATCCGCAAGCTCGTAGAAGACGAGATTCGTCGGGCTGGGGTAGTACAGATGGGCCTTTTTGATCGGTCGAAGATTGTCTCTCAGTGATTCGAGAACAAAATCGGTAGGTTCTGGTACTTCTTTCATTGTTCCATTCCTTCGGCTCGCTCTGCGAGTCGAGCCACACGTCGCCGCACAGAAAACGGCGCACAGTTCAAACGGTCGCGAATCTCTCGCTCAGTCCAGCCTTCGACCCGAGCGCGTACTGCATCGCGCTCGTCCTTGGTCGCAAGCTCCAAAACTCGTTGTGCTTCCACACCTGCTTCGATCTTCTTCTGAGAAGCGTTGCTGGGGTGCTCGTTGTCCAAATACTCGGTCTCCGTCATTCTTCGACGACGTTGACGAAGAAGTGTGGTCGCAACAGCCCTGCACTGCCATGAAGCCCAGGTTGCCGCGTTGCTTCTCGACTCGTCGAACCTGCTGTGACACTCGACCAGTCGAACCACGAGGGACTGACGAACATCATCAACGTCCAGACGTTTTGATCGAGCCCAGTGAGCGGCGGTCCGCTCGACGATGTTGATCCTTGCGAGCCAGTAGACCCACGCTTCAGCGTTGCTCTCGCTCATCCGTCAATCTCCTTGTTCCAGTCGAACGCGACCTTGTGAACCAGATCTGGGTTTTCGTGAGGGCTCTTTCTGTACTCGTCGGTTCCGTCGTATTCGTGAGAACAGATGTTCAAGACCCAGGACTCTGTGGACCCCAGTGCTTTCCAGCCGTGTGCGACTCCAGGCGGCACACAAACAACTCGCGGGTTTCGCTGACTGTCGAGGACGAGTCTCGTAGCTTTGCCCGTTTGCAGATTGCACAGGCCCAGCAAGATGCGCCCTCGCAGCACGACGAAGCGGTCCGTCTGCTTTGAGTGAAGATGCCAGCCCTTGATCACTCCAGGCGCAGTCGTAGAAATGTACGCTTGCCCAAACGTGGCTGCCATCTTGCCCATGAACGGGGTCAGAGCTTCGAGTGTCGTGAAAGATTCCTCAGCCCAGGACGCTCGATACAACTCTACGAGCGACCCGCGCTCGTCAAGATGCCAGCGAAGGGAGAAGGAGTAGTGCGTCTCGTCCCACGTCTCGTGTGGTTTCGGGATGTTGATTGGCTCCGTGAAGTGCTGCGAGTATCCATTCGCAAGCGCACGGCGCACAACAGATTCAGGTGGTTCATTCTCACTCATTTTGTGTCCTCCTTTTGGATCGGTACAAGTTCGAGTGGGGGCGCGTACCCATGCACGCGAATCCACTCCTGACGCAAAGCGCCGTAGACTGCGCCCGAGACTGGTGCCCGAGACGCGTTTAGAACTCGCCACAGCGCGCCTACTGCGCTGCGACGCGTTGATCGAGTCGAGACAAGCGCAGACGCGTAGAACGCGCGCAGGCGAGCAGATAGCGCGTGCCATCGACGTGCAAAGAGACAAGCGCGATCGACATCTTGACAAGTCATTCCATCATTTTCGTGAAGTGCGAGAACGATCGTCTCGATTGTAGATCCCACGAACTCCACGTCTCGGAGAGAGTGAAGAACCGCAAGCGCGTGCAAGAGTCGCACGCGCGTGTCCGTTTTCATTTTCACGAACTCAGGCGAGGGCACTGGCAACCTCTTTGTCGCTCGCAGTGTCCACATCGACAATCTCGTGAGCGAGCGAGCGAACAGCAGCAGACAGGGACCCGCCGCCAACCGTCAGTGCGTAGAGTCGCATCCCATTCTCGCGTGATTCATCGAGTCGAGCAGACACCCCGGTGGGGACGGTCGCGTACCCGTCAGTGATCAGCACGAGGTCGGCCCGCTCTTGCTCGATTCCATGCTCGTGATCGAGTGCGTGCTTCAGTGCAGGTCCAAAGTCTGTTCCGCCGCCAAGTCGAGAGCGAGCGATCGACAAGATCATCTCCGCGCATCCCCCGGGAAGATCGCTCGTCCCGTCTGCTTTCAGCGTGTGTGACCATCGAACGCGAGTGTCGAATCCGATGACAGTGCAGGCGCGACCTTCTCGCTGCGCCATTCCAAGCACCGCGATAGCGCACGCACTCGCGTATTGTTGACGGGTCATTCCGTCGCGAGCTTCGATCCCCATGCTGCCCGATTCATCGACACACACAACGACTGGCCCGCGACCCTGCGGCTCAGAGCCGGCCATCCGATACTGACGCATCTGCCCGCTTGCGAATCGAGCCATCGCGATTGCTTGCAGTGCGCGATTCGGAGACTTCAGCAGGGCAAGCTCGCTGGGAAGGGCGCGAGTGATGTTCCGCCCAACCTCGACGCCGATGATCTTGCTTCTCGCAGAAGTGCTGTCCATCTTGCGGTCTGCACTTGCGAGACGACGAAGACGACCGGCAAGCTCCAGCACCTTCTTCAGCCCTTCGTTCGAGCCCAGCATCGCAGCCAGCTCCAGTCTCGACGTGTCTTCTGCATCGTACTGAGCAGACTTGGTGCCCGTAGACGGTGCGAGAGTCTGAAGTGCCTCCGTCAACGATTCGACTTCACGAGCAGCGTCGTCCGACTCGACCCGCATGATTGCTCGCGCCATGTCGCCCGCAGTCGCACTCGAATCGTCTCCCTTCTCCGCTGCTTCGAGCTTCATGTCTGCAACCATCGGCGCGATCTTCGAAAGCATCCGAGCAGCAGCGACCGCAGCCATGTCTGCATCGTCTCGCGTCGTCGCGAGAAGTCGCGAGTCGTATCCGATAGCGTCGTGAATCATGTCCACGAACTCGGTGTCGGGAGCAGGGAAGTCAAGCTGCTCCGTCTCGCCCGAAAACATCATCGAGAAAACCTCGCACGCGATTCCGTCCGCGAGCGCTCGAACTCGGGCAGACGAACCGCGCTCAGTCTCGTGCTGCTTGACCGCTGCGACTGCGAGCCCCTTCTCGACCGCCTTCACAGCGTCGCGAAGATCTGCGAGTCGAGCAGAGCGAATGGTGTACATGGCGTCCGACCAAGCACTGACTCTTCGGGTCAGTTGAGGTCGATTTCCGACTGTGAACTGGTAGGTCATAGTGTCCTCACAAGCGGCGATAACGAAGCGCGATCGCTTCTCGCCTCTCAGTTATACAAGAGCGCGAATCCTAACGCAAGCGATTTTATACTCCTGCGTTAAGATTCTTCTCGCGCGATCGTCCAGTCAGATTCGAAGGTCGATGTCGTTCATCGCCTTTCCGACTTCCTTCCTTTGAGCGTTCAGCTTGTCGATGACTTGCTTGACCGAGGGGTCGTCGAGATCGAGACTCGGGTTGGCTTCAATCTCTCGGATTGCTTGCTTGACCTTGATATTGAAAGCGCGACGAGCCTTCCGCTTGGGGCGACGAACATCATCGACCTCATCCTTTCCAAACATGTCGAGCTTGTTTCGCTGAACCAACACTGCGTCGAGCAGCACTCGGGCTTCCAGCAAAGCAGAGTCAACGATAGTCGCGATCGTCTTCCAAACCGTTGCTCGCTGCTCGTGGTGATCCCACACGCTGTCTGCGAGAATGAAGAGATCCTTGACAGTGGCGACTGCTCGCCCATCGAGGGCTGCGACTGCTTGAACCAGACGCATCTGAGCCATGTGACGACGATCACTGTAGACGACACCCTCGTCACCCAGCTTGCTTCGCACGTCAACGAGTGCGGTCAGAACATTGTCGGGGACATGAACCATCTTGCACGCGTCTTGAATCAGATCGCAGTCTCCGTCCATCAGTCGCTCAGTGAACTTGACCCCACCGTCGCGAGCGATTCGAAGGAGCGCCATGTTCTCGTTGCGAGTCTCGACATAGGGAGTCCAGTAGCGAAGCAAGAATCGATCGTACAATGCAGCGAGCGCGAGGTCGCCTTGCGGGTAGACGTTCGCAGCACCCACGACCATCTTCAGCGGGACATTGAGTCGCTGAGTGCCCTGCTTCATGCGACGCTCGTTGAGAATGGTGTTGAGGGTGACCAACATTTCCGCAGTCGCGTTGAAGATCTCGTCGAGGAATCCAAAGTGAGCAGTCGGCAGGTAGCCATCGACGTTGCGCTCGTAGACTCCAGTGAGCAGCTTCGCAGGGTTGTACGGCCCGAACACTTCGTCGGGGTTCGAGTAGGAGCCCAGCAGCGTCTCGAAGTATTCGCTCGATTCGACATCGAGACCGATTGCCCGAGCGAACTCGGTGGCCATGAGCGACTTGGCAGTGCCGGGAACGCCAAGCAGCAGGGTGTGACAGTCTGCGAGGAGACTGATGCACAGTCCGTTGACCTCGCGATCACGACCGACCAAGTTGGTCGCCATGTCATCGCGAACGGCGCGAAGTCGTCTCAGTGCTTCGGCTTGTGAGGGGCTGAAGGTCGGGGTGGTCATTGTCGTGTCCTCGATACTCAGGGTCGGTCGTGCGTTGGCGATGCAAGTCATCGATCGCCTTTCTGTTATACATTCGAGATAACCAGTAATCAACGAGAATCGGCTTCTTTGTTTCCAACATCATCGAAAAGACTCGCCGATTCTGTGTTCTGAGAATCTTATTGCGGATACGATCTCGCGTGCGTCTGCTGAGATAGTCGCGATCGTCGCACCCAAGAAAGCAAACCGCCCACGATAAGCGCTCGTGGGCGGTGAGATTCGACTCGCTGGCGAATCAGAGCAGAGCTTCGAGCAAGGGAATCAGGGCTGCTCGCTTCTCTTCCATCGTCGAGTCCACGTGATCACCCGGGGCGAGTGCGTCGATCGCTTCATCGACCCGCTCTTCGCTGAGAGCGGCGACCTTCTCAGCAGTAGTCAGCGGGGCTGCGGGAGCAGCAGCCGCCTTGCGACGCTCACCCGACCGCTCGACCGCTTCAGCTTCGCATGTGTCCACAGCTTCTCGTGCCCGAAGTCGCATCGACTCGATCCGCTCGCGCAGATCATCGAGCTTGAACTCCAGAGCAGCCTCGTATGCTTCTGCTCGCTCGTGCAGATCCTCGAATGTGTCGAAGACGCCCTGCTCTGACTTGTGAGAGACGCGACGCGACATCTGCTCCCAGCCTTCGATCTTTTCGAGCAGCTTGTCGAGGTCGTTGGTCATCGACTCCTTCGCGTCTTCTTGCAGCGCAGACTCCATGCCCATGCCCGGCGCGATTCCGGCGACAGTGAATCGAAAGTTGTCCAGCCCGTCGAGAATCTGCTGCACGCGAGCCAGCTCTTCCTTGCCGCCCTTCGGCACGAAGTACATCGGCGCGCAGATTTCGAACGCCCCCGCGCGCTTCAGTGCGGGCTTGACGACCATGGCGCGAACCTCGTTTCCGTCGAAGTACGTTTGCATGTGCAGAATCTTCTTCCGAAGCGTCTCTGCGAACTCGCTGACGCCGGGGTCAGTCCAGCCCTTGTTGTCGCGGTCCCAGATCAGCGTCTCAGTTTGACCCTTGTTGATCGTCCGAGCACCCAGTCGCTCGTGTCGAAGCACTCCGATGATGATCTCGCTGTCGGTCGTCGTGACGACTTCAGCCTTCACGCGGGCTCGCTCGACCGTCTTCTGCTTGCCCTTGATGACAGTCTGCACAGTCTCCGTCATGCGAAAGTTCCGCACAGCAGCCTTCAACGCGCTCTCGGGGTCGATGTCGGGGATGCAGTCTCCGTCGAGACCGGCAGCGACGCATCGAAGACGAAGCGTATCGGGCTCGACGGCGCAGTTGTGGAACTTGTGGTAGACCTGATAGCCAAGTGCTTGGGCGAGAGATTCGACGACTGAGTTAGCGCGGGAGTCAGTCTGAACTTCGGGTGCAGTCATTGTAGTGTCCTCACATTCGTGCATTTTCGCGAGTCAATCGGGCGGCGTCTTTCGCTGCTCGCTTCTCGCACTTAGATAATGCTCTGCTGATAATCCTAAATCAACACGATTTCGCCAAATACTATGAAATGGAACGTGTCGATTAGCTGAGAATCACTGCCAGCACTTCGTTACCGAATGTTTCACTATCTCGTGATCGTGTACTCGATTGAAGCATGTTGAGGACGGCGCAGCGACTCCAACGCGCGCCTTCATGTCTTCGGGTGACCAGACTGTGCAATCCAGCGCTTTGTGATGTGGGAATCTTGCGCGTAGCAAGTCTTCGAACGTCGTCTCGGGTGGGCACAGTGAAGCGATGGGCGAAAGCTCGTCTCGCAAGATGTAGCCGGAGAGTGCTTTCGCTGTGTCTTCAACCCATGCGCGATTCGATCTCGTGTACGAGTTGACGAAAGACCAAGCAGAGGATTGCTCTGGAGTAGTGAAGGCGACGCGCAAGACGTTGCTTCCGTGCTGAAGCGCCAAGTGCTCTGCGACGAGCTTGGATGAAGCGTAGACATTCGCGGATTCGTTGAGAAGCAGCGGCACAACGTAGTCCGTCGATATGTAGACGGATTCGACGAGATGATCAGTGCAGACCCGGGAGACGACAGACGCGATCTGAGGGTTGATGGACGCGTACTCCAGATCTCTTTCGCATCGAGCTACGTCCGTCGCTGCTGCGAGACATACGCATCTGTCTATCGAGTGTTCCACGAGGAACATTGAGAGATCTTGCGCGCTCAGAGCATCGAGATCAGCGCGAGAAGGGAAGAACGCCGTGGCGTTACCTTTAGGCAGAGAAGTTTTCAGTCTCCTGCCGAGCCTTCCGCTGCCGCCGAGAATCAGCAGCCTGCGCGCCTTCACTGTTCTGGAGCGTCGCTTTCAGTCGTTACGCACGAGGACTGAAGAGCAGCGAGCATCGCGTCTTCCACTTTTCGACACTCGGGACGTTGAGCACTGGACTGCCCGTACTGCAAGCATGTCGCCCAAGCGCACATTGGCGAGTCCGGACTGCCGCCCGAATCTTTCAAGCACTGAATGGGGATTGCAGCGAGCGTAGCGCGAAGCTCGGCATCGAGGACGACTGGCTGAGTGGCAGCAGTCAGGATCTCAGTTTGTCCGTCTACGATCAGATCGAGAGTCTGGTTCTGCTGTGCAAGAACTCTCTCCGTGTCATTCGATTTGAGCCCCCACCCAATGCCGAAACCTGCTCCTGCTGCTGCGAGAAGCCCTACAACCAGTAGTGTTGCCGCCATTCCTTCACTCCCCATCAGCTTCGCTCTCCGCGATTGCCTTCTTTCCATCGACATACGATTGACCGAACACGTATGCAACAAGAATGGCAGCGGACAGCGACATCGCGTCGTATGCGGAGATCTCTTCTGTCAGAAGTTGACCAACGACGGGAAGCACCGCTCCGATCAGAGCAAGCCAGAACTTTCGAGATTTGAGACGATCGGGCATCACTACCTCCATTCATCCAAGAGTGTGTAGGTGAACTTTGTCCAAGTGGGATGAGCTTCAAGCTGCTTGTGGGCGAGCGCCATCATCGCGTCGAATCCGCCCTGAGTCGCGTGTACTTGGCACCCTGCACTCCACTTGCCTACCCGGGTAGATCGAGCATCCCCACGCTTGTTTTGCGCGCTTGCGTGGATGTTGATTCCATAGATGCCCTCGACCGGATCGCCTTCGAAGTCCAGCACATTGTCGCGATCGTCGTCTCGCCACACCTTCACAGGAGCGCATTGGACAAGTGCTTCATACTGTCCTCGATGCTTCCCAATCATGTATGCGCTGCGATACTGCCCGGTTGCGAGAATCGCTGTTCCCGCGCTGTTCATCGGATCTTTGAGATAGTCCGCGCCCGGATCGGTGGTAGCGGGCCAATAGTCAATCCGCCACGGACCGTCAGCAGTCTCACGATACGCGCATCCAATCAGATCGTCGAAAGAATCAGCGGTTCTGTTCGGAGAGCGAATCCCGAACAAGTTGAGATCGTATGGGCCGCTGTCAAAAACAGCGTATCCAAGCGATTCCATACGAAGAAGAACGGGTGGTAGCTCACTTCCCATCAAACTTACTCACTTTTGAGAATGATTGAGCCAGAACGCTCTGCGCTCGCGCTGAAATACGCACAGGGCGCAATAAATACCGAGCAGCACGGACATCGACTCTCGACTGCATGAGAAGAACGGCACACTGCTTCCGTCGATTGTCGTCTTTCATGATTGACCCGGCTGCTGAAGCATGGCGATCACTGTTTCCAGTCGATCGTCTACTGCTTGAAGTCTGTGATCCACACTTACCAGACTCGTTTCGTCTTTCCGTTGTCTGCTCTCGACCATTGAAAGACGCTTCGTGAGTCCTGCGCCTTGCAGGCGATCTTTCCATGACTGAACCTCGCCCAGCTTTGCCTGCAACGCTTCGATCTTGTCTTCCAGTTGATTGTTTGCTCGACTCCAGACCGTTTCGATCGCTACTGCCAGCGAAATAATCAGAGGAGCCCAGGTAGCCGCAAAATCCGTCACGTCCATCGCACGCCTCGACACTATTCTCGATCGCGTAGACGGGGGAAGTGTCAAGCTCTGTTCGCTTCATGGACAACTCTCCCGCGGCACTTACATCGTCGCACGTTTTGCCCACTGTGTCGACTTAGACAGATCGTAGTGGTTGTGTGCGAAAACGCTTCGAAGGACCTACAAACAGTCGGAGGTCGGTAATGCTGAATCTTTCGAGTCTTCCAACAACCGCAGCAGCACGAATCGCAAAATGCGTCCCTCGTCGCGATGCGGGCGGTTCAATCGTTTGGGATGTTGACGTGGTAGTCGATATTTCGAGCGAAGAAGACGCAAAAATGGTCGAGTCATTCGTCCCTGGAACAATCAGACAGTACAAGGCGGGACACGAGCTTTCTTCAAACGGATCTGCGAAAGTCGCGGGTGGATTCGATGTTGTTCGAGTGTTCTTCGACGAGATCGATGGAAGCGAACAAATCGCAAGCGGACATGCAGATGTTCGACAGTGCGTTGCGAACGTGAAGGGCGACAGTTCCGTACTTGTCGTCAAGTTTCGAGTTCACGGATTGCTCCCGCACGCTGCTGCTGATCTTGCGTACTCTCTTGACGACTGTGTGGACGTTCGGGTCGAGTCTCACCGAGCAGTTTCGTCGTCTTCGAGCGAGTCGAGGAATCAAGACTTGTCGAACCTTGTCGGATCGCTGATTGCGATCGAAGACACGGCTGGAATCGTGATCAAAGTGGACGAAGAGTCGATTCTTCTGTCATCCCTCGTCGGATCGCGATTCAGAGTCAAACATTCCGGAAAAGCATATCGGTCACTTCAAGTGAAGTTCGTGGATTCGAAGATTCAAGACTTCGCGGGAGTGTGTCTCGAAGAGACAGGGCACGTTCTTCTCTGGAACGACGTGATCGAAGCAATCGGGCTGCTTTACGCTCGGAATGAGCTTCTTCCGGCAGCAGATTTTTCATGGGTAATCGAAGATCAAGTGCTGGAGCAAGCTCTCGATGTTCTCCAGCGAAGAGTCAAGCCGGAATCTGATCAGGAGAAAAGTTGAGCGATGGAATATCGAGCGCGTCGAGAAATGACGTTCTCCCTCAACGGGCGAACGAATCAACAAACGAAGATCAACCCAGGAACAACGCTCGAAGCAGTTCAGCTTTCGGAGGTAGATCCGGTAGAGCGAAAAAATCTGGAGAAAATGCAGCAGCGAGAGCAGAAGAGCGATTCTCGGGTTCGACTTCTCTTCTTTCGCTGGCAAGGAGTCGTGCGATCAGCGCACGCCGGTCGAGATCTCGAAGTGGTCACGAAGAGACGCTCAATCCCAACAGAAAAGTCGAAAAGTCGCAGACTGAGACGAGATCGAACAAAATGGGGAGATCGAAAATGAAGGCACCCAAGGTGTATTTCGTCAAGCTCGACGATCCAGAGTTGAACAGTGGCGGGGATTGCGTTTCGCTTGAATCCATCCCATGGCTCGCATCTTTGCTCAACCAGGGATGGGTAATCGGGGCGCATTTCGTCGGAGAGAGGCAAGGATCTCCGTGTCTTGCGCTTCTTCTGACTCCGCCGCTTCACAGAAAGCGAGAGAACGCGCTTATGACGGGTCTCTTCATCTGCTTGGCTGGGTTCGCAGCAGCAGCGTGGATCTTCATGGGGGCGACGTGAACGTAGAGCAAGTGTTGTTGTCGGATCTGAGGGGCGACCCGAAAAACCCGAGAAAACATGACGATCGAAACATGCGAGCAATCGCGGATTCACTTCGTCTTCATGGACAAGTAGAGCCACTTGTGGTTCAGCAGTCTTCGATGATGCTGATCGCAGGAAACGGTCGAGCAGCAGCGATGAAGTCGCTTGGATGGACTCACGCGACCGTCGCTCTGCTTGACGTTTCAGACAGAGAGGCGAGGGAGCTTTCGATTCGTCTGAATCGAACCGGAGAGCTTGCCAGTTGGAACGATGACGTTCTCGCCCAGCACTTGAAAGATCTTGATGCTCTCGCATATGGAGAAGACTTCGGATTCAACGAAGAAGATCTCGAATCGCTCGTTGCCGAGTTGGATCAAGTGTTCGAAGATTCGGAAGACGAGTCAGTAGTCGAGGAAAAGAATCCGAACGACGAAAACCAAGAATATCAAGTAGACGAGCAATCCGTTGAATCGACGACGAAGAGTGGGGATGTGATTCGAGTCGGGGATCATCAGCTACATTGTGGAGACTGTATTCGAGTAATGGAAAAGCTCGAAAAGAACAGCGTAGACGCTATTGTGGGCGATCCTCCATACGGAATCGGCTTCATGTCGAAGGGATGGGATCAAAGCGTCCCAGGGCTCGACTTTGCTCGCGAGTGTTTTCGTGTCTTGAAGCCAGGAGGACATTTGATTTTGTTCGCTGCGACTCGCACGATTCATCGCTTGACGGTTGCAGTCGAGGACGCAGGATTCGAGATCAGAGATCAGATTTCATGGATCTATTGGACGGGCTTCCCGAAAAGCGTCCGAGTAGATCACGAGCTTTCGAAAAAGCATCCAGGCGAAAGTCAGTCATGGAAAGGCTTTGGGACCGGGTTGAAACCTGCAACCGAGCCCGCTGTGCTTGCGAGAAAGCCGCTTGACGGAACAATCGCGCAGAGTGTTGCTCGATGGGGTGTTGGGGGTCTGAATATCGAAGGGTGCAGATACCCGTATGGCCACAAATCATGGCCCGGGCCGGGCGAAAAGCTCAAACCCGCTGTCTATTCTCAACCGCTTGCTCCGAAGACTGCGCTTGGAACCGGCAGAGCGGTTGAAGACGAGCGAAGAGAGATTTTCGTTGATGCGCCTTCTGGTCGATTTCCATCGAACATATATCACTGCCCGAAGCCATCCAGAGCCGAGCGCGAAGAGGGCTGCGATCATCTTCCGACAAGATCGGGAGCAGAAGCAGTCGATCGCAAGGCAGGAACGAAGGGGTTGAGCAATCCTCGTGCTGGTGCAGGGAGGACGGCCAGCACTGTTCGGAACTGGCACCCGACCGTGAAACCAGTTGCCTTGATGCGATGGTTAGTTCGACTGGTCGGGGGTCAGCCCGGTAGCGTTGTTCTCGATCCGTTTGCTGGAAGTGGAACCACGCTCGTTGCTGCACATGTTGAGGGTTTTCGATCAGTTGGTGTGGAGCTTGATGCGCGACACTGTGACATCGCGAGAGCGCGTCTGGAACATGCGGTCGAATACGAAGATCTCGAAGTCACCACAAATCAGGAGTAAACAATGGATGTTGAAAGTATTGATCTCGCCGCCCTTGTGCATGACCCAAGGAACCCGCGAACCCATGACGAGTCGAACCTTAGCGCGATTCGTTCGAGTCTCGACGAGCACGGGCAAGTGGAACCAATCGTCGTTCAGAAGTCGTCCAAAATGATCATCGCTGGGAATGGTCGAGTCGAAGCGATGAGAGAGTTGGGTTGGAGCTTTGCAGAGTGTGTCGTGCTGGATGTCGATGATGCGGAAGCACGAGCACTCTCGATTCGTTTGAACCGGACTGCCGAGCTTGCGGGTTGGGACGACGACGTTCTCGCCCAGCATTTTTCTGAGCTACACACTCTTTCGCGGTTCGATCTCTCCAGCTTCGGTTTCAGTGACAGCGATCTTTCCGAAATGATTGACTCTCTCGCTGAGAGTGTGGATCAGATCGAAGAAGAGCCCAGCGTCGAGCAGCCCAGTGCTGAAGCAGATCAAGACCCGCTTGACGAGCACAAGCAGCCCACAGACATGCGTGCGTCCGCACAGCGAGAGACGCGGCTCTACTTGTCGCCGGAAGACGACAAAGAGTTCCAGCTTCAGATTCGCGCACTCGCGAAAGATTACGTCTGTGTCAATGTGACGGATACGGTCGTCGAAGCTGTGTCGCGGGAGTTCTTCGCTCTTGAAGGGCGATCGCTCAAAGCTCAGAAAACAAAAGACAAATAGGATCAAGAGCTGATCGATGTTCTCGCAGTTTTGCCGATTCAGCACTGTATCTCGGGTAAGCGATCGCGTATAAGAGAGACGCGTTGACACAGTGCGATCGCGCTGTGTGATCGCTACATACGAACAGCAGCGATCAACCCGTTTGCTGCATTGACACGAGGACACTGCTATGTCTGAAACTGAAATCTTGTGGGGTCACCGAAGAGCGGGCGACACCGCTCAATCCGTCGATTCCGATCCCCAAGCTGTGATTGTCGGAGAGCCTGACTGGTTCTACATTCCCGACGACCCGACGATGAAAGAGTTTGCGGGGCGAACCGCTCGACGAGTCGCTTCTGCCCGACTGCCGATCATCCCCAACTTCGTGAGCGAAGGGGAAGACTATCGAATGGCGGAACCGCCGTTCATCGACAACGACGGAAAAGATGTCAAGTGGCACGCCCTCGCGGTTGACGACTACTTGATCAATCTCGTCATCGTCGAGGGAGTCGCGGAAGGCTTCGCGATGATCGAAGTGAAAGATCAGATGGTCGCAACGATCGTCGCTCTCGCTTCGCTCGAAGCTGCGGAACGAGAAGTGTTGGTTCACTGCGGTTCGGAAGAGCAAGCTCAGAATGTGTTGGATCTGCTTCGCGACGCAGAACTGGGGGGCGACGATGTTTGATGGAAATGGAAGTCTCGCGAGTCGAGCACTGTACTTCGTCGCTGGATCGTCTCTCGCGATCGCACTCACGATCGTTGTGGACTACACGATTGACGGAAACAAGCGTTTTGCGGAAATCGACGCTTGTGTCTCGAATCACTGGGAGCAGTTCGAATCGTTGAGGGGCGTCGAGCCCAGCGTCGAGGACGAAATCGACTTCCGCGACGCTTGTTCCCGGGGTGCGATGTGAAAATGATGGTCGTTTCTCCACAAGACGAGACGACCACTCTAAGACTCATGGAAGAGACGAGAGCAGTTCTTTTGGACAATCTCGTCTCTTCTCATGTTTCGGGGTGGTTGTCGGGCGACGTTCAATCCGAGTTCGTGACTCTTCTGCCCGAGCCCAGGACTACAGCAGAGAAGATTCGACTTCGTGTCGGATGGCTGAGATCTGAGTGCGTGACGATCGGACGATTGCTGGAAAAAGCACGCAAGATTCATGAGGATCGTCGTCTCTTCTTGTCGAGCCCATCAACAGATACTTGTGCTCGGTTGAGAGCCGAGTGGTTGAGGATGATTCGTGATTCCAGCACTCTCCCTCAAACTAACGACAGAGCCCAGGTCAGAGAACTGAGCAAAACATCTACTTCTCCCGAAAAGTGGATCACTGAACATGATCTGAAGAAGGTCGAAAACCTCGCGATGCAATCGTTGAAGAGGGAGAGCAAAGACAAGGGCGACTACCACTACTGGCATCGTCTGGAAGATGTTGTGCAGGACGTTCTGCGAGATCTTCGCTCGCGAGTCGAGGACCAGGAACCTACGATTCACGAGATTGAGCGCTGGATGAAATGGTTGAACGATTTTGTCCTCCCGCTCGTTGCAGTACGGGCAAAATCGATCTCGCTGGCCCGACTTCACCCGACGACGCTCGATCTTCTGTCTGCTCTTCGAAACGCACAAACTGGTTCGGGCTTTGTTCGAACAAGTGATGCTGTCAGAGAGTGGGTGAAAGCTGGAATGCCGGACACGATCGCGAAGTAGAGCGATAAGCGATCACACATAACGCGCGGCGAGGATCACTTCTCGCTGCGCGTTTTCGCGTATTCTGAGATCAGATTCTTTCATTCGGGTAACTCGCGCTGTATAATGCGAGAGCAGAAGCGATCGACAAGTGCGACGATCGCAGCAGCGACGAGGACCAAAATGACAATCGACGAAATGAACGGACTACTTCGACGCGTTCAGGACCAGTTCGACGTGAAGATTGACTTCAACGGAAACATGTCTTGGAGAATCGACACGTCTTTTCAAGATCTGTGCCCAGAGCACGCGACGGGACTTGGAAAGAAGGTCTTTCTCGCGATCGAGAAGTTGCTTCGAAAGGAGTTGGATGCTGCTCGTGTGTGGGTCTACTCGACGCCCTACTTCACCAACATCCTGATTCACGCGAAGTGATTGGAGAGAATCATGTCTTACAAAGATCTGAATGCAAACGGAGAGATCAAGAGAGCGACAGAGGAAGTGAAGTGGTCGGAAGTCCAGCCGGGCGATGAAGTGGTCGTCTGGAGCGACGAAGGCGGCCACGGATACACGGGGAAAGTCAGTCGAGTCTCTCCGCGAAACGATCAGTCGACGAAGGGCTGGAGCTGGATCTACTTCGCTGATGGGCAGTTCACGACTGTCTGGCGGAACTGGACCGTGAAGCGCGTTGTCGCTTCGTAGATCTTCACGATCGTGCGAGATCGCATCGGGAACGTGCTATAGCAGCGCGTTCCCGATTTTGCTTCTGATAGTGCTTGATTTAGGATTAGCAGCAGAGTAGAATCACAGAGCGTCAGAAGAGATCGCAGCGCGCGACTCGACGCAAGAGGACACGATGATGCTCGCAACGAACAATGGGCGCGTTGAGCGCGATGATGGGTACAACGACGACGACAACTTTGACATGCGGGTGTTGGGCAACTTCATGCTCGACATGGTTCGCAGCAGCAGTCCGATGGACTTGCTGCTCGCCCGAAACATGACGATCAAAGCAAACTGGATGCTTCGTCAGATCTCGCTGATGGACTTCTCTGCTGCGTGGTGCGACGACGAGCAGAAGCGGGAGGCGGTTTTCGCTCTCGACGTTCTGCAAGCTGTTGTGGTCGTGGTCGTGGAGTCGATGCTCAATCAGAGCAAGACGGAGTGGCCGGATGAGAACGCGAAGTCGGACGACGAGCTTCGTCAGACTTATCACCGGGCACTCACGATGCAGCATGAGATCGTCGTCGCGATGTCTGGACTCGACGAAGTGCTTTGCGGACAGAGCCCACGATGAGTCGAGTCATTCAAACACGACGCGCTCGCGAGACTGGAGCAACGATTCGCGTTCTCGACAATCGAGGAAGCGATTGGACCCTGGACCCCGAGAACTGGTACACGGAGTGCTTGACGCATGGAGACATGTGTGGGCACGACACGAGAGCCCAGGCAACTGGTTGGGCGGTTCAGCCCGCGATGTGGTGCGACGGATGCCGGGAGATCTTCAATCAGAAGAGGGCAGCGAACACTCGCTGAGCCCAGCCGGGCACTGAGCCCAGCCGGGCGCTGGGGATGGACTCCAGCGCTCACCACCTTGGAACGAGAGAGGACAAGAACATGAAAATGGAAAAGTACGACGAGAGCTATTTTAAGATCTGGAGACACAAGACAGACATTCGCGAGGGAATGGAGCGACTGTCTCGTGTTCACAAGATGATTCGAGAGCTGGACGAGCAGAGCGAGCAGAAGCACGCGTCTGAAGGGAGCCATATTTCCGATACAGACCCACGATACGTTGCTCTCATTGAGAGCTTGATTCTGGAATCTGAAAATGTCACGAAGTCTATGAAGCTCGCGATGGGGGCTCTTGGAAAGGAGGCTGGAAGTCGAGCGATTCTGGGGGAGCTTGCGATCGCATCGATCATCTGATCGGAAGTTCGCCCAGCATGAGCGCTCAACCGCCTCGGTTGGGCGTTTTCGTTTCTTTGTAGCGAAAATGCGATCGCGCGGAACAGCGACGACATCGACAAGAACGCAGTTTCGACAGTCCACGCTTTGATCTCGGATTTCACAGACTGTATACTCTGAGAGTCAGAAGCGATCGCGCGCTGCGAAACGCAGACATGAGGACACTACAATGACAAGTCTGCCCACAGACTACTTCGACACTCTCAGAGACTTCATCGCGGATCAACTCAGCTTCGTCAATCACGAGGAAATGTGCGGATCGCTGTATGTCGATGTCTCGGACGAGATCACGATCTTCATGACGCCCGAGTTTGAGGGCACGCCGGGAATGGACTTCAGTGTCGAAGAAGTGGACAACAACGCTTGCGAGAGTGGGCTCCCTGACTGGGTGAAGAGTCTCGAAGCGGGCAACATCGACTGTAGCTGGACGGGAGATCTTGAAACGGACTGCAAAAGCTACAGAGCGGAGTTCGCGAAAGTGGTTCGCAAGTACGTCGATCAAGTGCGGTTCCGTCACTTCGTCTACGATCACAGCTTCATCACGGAGTAGTCGATCAGATTCGAAGTCGCTGAGCGCTGGGCGGAAATGGGCCAGCGTTTTGCTCGCTCTCTAATGCGACAAGGGCGAAACGATCGCAAGTTTTCGCCAGAAGTGGATCTGCGCTGCTCGCATGTTCTCACGCTTTCGTGTTCTGAGTTGTTGATTTCGGATTCTACAGACTGTATACTTCAAGTGTCAGAAGCGATCGCAGTGTGCGACGCAAGACACAAACGTGAGGACACTATGACTGCACAGATGCCCGCTCACCCTTCGACTTTCGCTTCGCAGCGTTTCATCGTGCGCGATCAGCTTTCGCCCTTGACGGGGGAGCGAGAGCAGCTTCACGGGCTCGAAGTCGAGATCTGCGAGTGGGGCGGGATGGTCGGGGAATACTGCGTTCGCTTCACTCAGAGCGTGGAGCACATCGTCAGAATGCTGTCGAAGCGCGACTCGTTTTGGACGCGGGAGAAAGTGTACGACTATCTCGCTGGAGAAGAGGGCTTCACTCGCGAGAACGGGCAAGAGTGGATGACGGGCGCGTTCTGCGAGTTCGATCTCGATCAGCTTGAACGGTTCAGGAGTGATGAAGAGCTTGCGGAATACAGCGAGAAGCTGATCTCAGCGATTCGAGAACGAATCGAAAAAGTGCGGTTTGACGCGAGTGAAGGATCACTCTACGTCTTCGAGAGGACGGGCAAAGATCGCACGCTTTACTTGACGCCCCTCTTTGAGGAAGTGAATCTCGACTACTGCGTCGAAGAGTACGGAAAGCACGATGCGATCTTTCTGATTGAAGAGGGCGAAGTCGAAGTTCAGTGGACGTTCGACATCGATCAGGACGTTCAGATCTATCGCGCGAAGCTGGAGCAGATGATTCGTCTTCACTTGCGAGGATGAATCGCAAAGAGTCGAGGGCCAGAACGCTCGCGTGAAAGCGCGGGCGTTTCTCGTTCTCGGATTTGGCCATGAAAGTGGACTCTCTGGGCCGATTTCTGCTCATTCAGATCCTTGGCCGCGAAAAGTGGATCTCGATTTCGAAAAGTCGATGATCCGGATCTGGCCGTCAAAGATCCAAAACTGGCCAAAAAATGCAAATCCGTCAGACAAATCTGCTTGATTTCGGATTCTACATAATGTAGATCTGTAGAGTCAGAAGCGATCGCAAGTGCGCGATCGAAATGACGATTACGAGGACACAATCATGCTTACTACTCCTTCTGAACGACATCTCGTCAAGGCCCTCTACGCTTACTTCTGTCGTCACGTATCGGACGAAATGACGTGGACCATCGCGTCTGAGCTTTTCCCGCTTTGCGACCAGTTCATGATGGACGCGTGCTGTGCGGACGCAGACGAAGAAAATGGTTTCGGAGTCAGCTTCACGAAGAGCGTCGCGGATCTCTGCAAGCAAGTCTGCTGGAAAGCGATGTCTGCTCACTCGATGGGCATGATGGACGACTACAGGATCTCGGACATCCAACGAGTATTCGCAGAAGCGTGTGATCTTTCGTCTGAAATGAAGGACGAAATGAAGCGACGCGCAAGCTGAGGAACCCTCGTCTCGACTCGCCCGCGAAAGCGGGCTTTTTTGCTTCTGTAGTCAGTCGACTCTGAGCCCAGGAGTGGATCTACGTGAGCACAGGAGTGGGCCACGACTCACGCGTCTGAGCGCTGGACCGCGATCGATCAAAAACGATCCACTCTAGATCGCTGAGTTCAACCGAGAAAATCAGCGACGAGCTCCAGATTGGATTTCCAAAGGCAGGGCGAGCCGATCCACAAAAAAGCGTCCAACCAGGGAGCAAAGTCCATCGAGCCCAGGAAAAAAATCGTCCACCCGCAGCAGCTTGTCCGACAGCCCACCCTGAGTCCAGGCATGGGGAGTCCAGCGCTGGGGAGTCCAGCGCTGGGAAGCCCAGGTCCAGCGCTGATCCACTTTCTCGATCCGCTTTTCGTGATCCGTTTTCGTCGTGATCGATCCGAGATTCTGCTGTGATCCGATTTTCTGACGAAAACGACGAGAATCAGCGATCCATCATTACTTACGTGCATTCGTGTAGTTCTCGATCCGCGATCGATCGCTATCTCGTGAGACGCTGTGAGATGCACTGTGAGTCCGATTCTTCGAGAACGTGCGTCTGCTCTACACTCTCGACGATTCGAGATGCTGTGAGACGCTGTGAGAGCGCGCGCTGATTCGCTGAGAGCGAGCGTCTGCTCTGTGTTCTCGTCGATCTCGTCGTGCTGTGTCGCGCTGTGTCGCGCTGTGTCTCAGCTACAGAGAATCTCAGAGCGCGAGATTCGCGCTGTGAGCGACGCAAGCACACTTGCGCGACGTTTCACACTAGCGAAGCGTCTACAGACGCTCACAGACGCTCACAGACGCTGCAAACGCTATCTATGACGCTGTGTAGAACGTCAGATCGCAGCGTCGCAGATCTCACGATCTCGCGAGATCAGCAGAGAAGCGCGTCGCAGTGCACGCTCTCAGCGAATCGCGCGCTCTGTGTCTCAGCGCGTCTCACAGCGTCTCACAGCGCGACACGCTCACAGCGCGACTCTCAGCG
>TARA_B100001093_G_scaffold383885_1_pt1 | contig 35671 bp, 25 predicted proteins | sample TARA_B100001093 | Tara Oceans TARA_B100001093 (sample SAMEA2623116) | marine metagenome | biome: marine biome (ENVO:00000447); feature: surface water layer (ENVO:00002042); material: "saline water (ENVO:00002010), including plankton (ENVO:xxxxxxxx)" | depth 5 m | reverse complement strand
AATTAGATCTAGAGTTTGATTTAAAATTAGATCTAGAGTTTGATTTAAAATTAGATCTAGAATTAGATCTATTATTTAAGTTTTCGTTTGATCTAAAATTTTTATCATCAATTTTTTTATTGCTATACAGATTATTTCTGTAAAGGTTATTATTAAAATTAGCTTTACTTTTCTTATTCAAAGAAATCCTCTTTCCATTTGGATGATTTCTTCCTGTATTATTATTAGTGTGATTGTTTAGATAAGAATATGTATGATATGAATAGTAATTTCCAAAATAATAAGGCGAGTACCAATAGTGGTATGGGTCGTATTGATGATACCATCCATAATTATAGTTATTATACCAGCCATTATAGTAATTTAGACCATGATAGTTATAGTTAAAATAGCTATTATTTCCAAAGTAAAAAGGGTCGTTATATCCATAATATATTCCTCCAAAATAGTTGTAGTTGTAAAGAGGTTGATGAAATCTTCTTATTCTGTAAGAATAGTCATAGCTATATTCATCATTATCAAATTCATTTGTTTTATCATCACTAATGCTGTCTTCAAAAAATGAATAAATTTTAGTTTCTTGTAATTCAGAATAACTTTTAAATTCATCTGGTTTTAGGTAATTGGGATCTACATATGTAGAATCATTACTAATTATACAAGAAGATAATAGAAAAAATAGGATGTATAAACCAATATTTTTTTTAGATATAATAAGAGTTCTCAACATATAATTTCTTAGTTTTGTTTGGTAATTAAATTTAATTTATAAATAAGAACGAACAACATTAAACAAAATTACATTTTTTAAAATAAAATGGCAAAAAAAATAACCCCTAGAAATAAAGATTATTCTCAATGGTATAATGATATTGTTCAAGGTGCTGACTTAGCTGAAAGTTCTGGTGTTCGAGGATGCATGGTGATTAAACCTTATGGTTATGCTATTTGGGAAAAAATGCAAGCAGAGCTAGATAAAATGTTTAAGCAAACAGGTCATGTTAATGCATATTTTCCGCTTTTTATCCCCAAGTCATATTTTTCTAAAGAAGCAGCACATGTTGATGGGTTTGCCAAAGAGTGTGCTGTAATAACTCATTATCGTCTAAAAAATTGTGAAAAAGATAACAGTGTTGTTGTTGATGAAACAGCGAAACTTGATGAAGAACTTATTGTTAGACCAACATCAGAAACTATAATTTGGGATACTTACAGAAAGTGGATTCAGTCTTACAGAGATTTACCGTTACTAATCAATCAGTGGGCTAATGTAGTAAGGTGGGAAATGAGAACAAGATTGTTTTTAAGAACTGCTGAATTTCTATGGCAGGAAGGGCATACAGCTCATGCAACTAAGGTTGAGGCTCTTGAAGAAACTGAAAAAATGATAAAGGTATATTCAAAATTTGCTCAAGATTTTATGGCAATGCCTGTGATCATGGGAATAAAAACTGCTTCTGAAAGATTTGCTGGTGCTGAGGAAACATATACTATAGAGGCATTAATGCAGGATGGAAAATCTTTACAAGCTGGAACTTCGCATTTTTTAGCTCAAAATTTTGCAAAAGCATTTGATGTTAAATTTACAACTAAGGAGGGAAAACAAGAGCATGTCTGGTCAACTTCATGGGGGGTTTCTACACGTTTAATTGGAGCATTAATAATGACACATTCTGATGATAGAGGTTTAGTTTTACCACCAAATCTTGCTCCTTTTCAAGTAGTTATTGTTCCTATATATAAAACAGATGAAGAGTTTAATAAAATCAATCAAGTTGCTAATGAAGTTAAATTAAGATTAGAAAAAAATGGTGTTTCAGTAAAATACGATAATAGAGACACATACAAGCCTGGCTGGAAATTTGCTGAATATGAACTAAAGGGTGTTCCTATTAGATTAGTTTTGGGTTCACGTGATATTGAAAATAGTACTATAGAACTAGCAAGAAGAGATAATCTAGAAAAGAGAACTTATAATATTTCTAATATTGATAATAAGGTTAATGATATTTTAGAAGATATTCAGAAAAATTTATTTAACAATGCTCAAAAGTTCAGAGAGGATAATACATTTCATGTTGATAGTAAAGAAGAATTTATCGATCGAATTGACAAGGGAGGCTTTGTTTATGCACATTGGGACGGTAAATCTGAAACTGAGGAATTAATTAAAGAGAAAACAAAAGCAACGATTAGGTGTATACCACTTAATTCAATTAAAGAGCAGGGTATTTGCTTGTTTAGTGGTAATAAATCAGAAAAGCGAGTAATATTTGCAAAAGCATACTAAATGGAAAAAGATATTATTAATATTTTAAATGAAAAAGCATCAACTAAGCAAGATGTTTATAGAAAAACTCAAGAAATATTTATTGATTTACAAAAAATTCTTAAAGAAAAAGCAAATAGAATTTTTAAAGAAATAAAAGAAAAAGATAAAAATATTGAGGTTTCTTTTTCAAGTAAAGGAAAATTTGAAGCACAAATAAAATTTTCTGGAGAGACATTACTATTTCATATGCACTCAAATATTTTTACATTAGCAAATAATAATCCTCTTTATAAAACAAAATATATTAAGGAAGATCCTCTTAGAACTTTTTTTGGTGTTATTCATGTTTATAATTTTTTATCTGATTCACTAAAGTATAATAGAGTAAATGATTCAGGTTTTCTTATTTCACGAATTTTCATAAATAAAGATTTGCAATTTTTTATTGAAGGTGATCAAGAGATAGGTTACTTGTTTAATGATTTTTTGAAACAAAAAATAAATAATGATTATTTAAATAAGATAGTTGATGTGTTGATGATACATGCTTTAAATGATGATCTAGTTGCGCCAGAATTTAATAGAGTACGTGAAATTTATGTGCATCAAATTTTAGATATGAATAGTAATCAAAAAATAAAAACTTCTAAAAGACTAGGCTATAAATTTTCTTTTGAGACAAATAATGAATAAATTCTTGCAAAAACTTAAAAAAATTATAAATTTGCAACCTAAATTTTAAATAGACAGGCCCCGGTCGTCTAGTGGTTAGGACGCCAGGTTTTCATCCTGGTAACCGGGGTTCGATTCCCCGTCGGGGTACAAAAATAATAATTATGGCAAATCATAAGTCGGCAATTAAAAGAATCAGACAATCAGAAACTAATAGGTTGCTTAATAAATATCAGCATAAAACAACAAGAAATGCTGTGAAAAAGTTAAAGGAAACAACAAAAAAGAAAGACGCACTAGCTCTTTTACCTAAGGTTTCATCTATGTTAGATAAGTTAGCGAAAAAGAATGTTATACATAAAAATAAGGCATCAAACTTAAAATCTAAACTTACTAAACATGTTTCTGAATTATCAAAATAGATAAATTAATTAGATAAACAATTTAAAGGACTCAATTGAGTCCTTTTTTTATACTTTAATAAACATATGATAATAAAGCATGTTTTTTTTGATCTTGATAGAACTATTTGGGATTTTGAAAAAAATTCTATTGTTACATTAACAGAAATTTTTAATGATTTTAAATTATCTGAAATAGGTGTAAATAGTGTTGATTTATTTATAGATAAATATAAGTACCATAACAATAAATTATGGAATTTATATAGAGATAATAAAATTACAAAAGAATATTTACGAGATTCACGCTTCTACTTAACATTAAATGAATTTAATATCGAAGATTCTATTTTAGGGAAATTAATGGGAAAGACATATATTGAAAAATCTCCATTAAAGACTGGTCTATTTCCATATACAATAGAAGTTCTTGATTATCTTTTTAAAAAATATAAATTACATATTATTACTAATGGATTTGTTGAGGTTCAACATATTAAATTAAAATCATCATCATTAGATAAATTTTTTGAAAATATTATTACATCTGAGCAAGTTGGAGTTAAAAAACCAAACAAAAAAATTTTTAAGTATGCACTTAAGAAAGCTAATGCATTAGAAAATCAAAGTATTATGATTGGCGATGACTATCTTGCAGATGTTGTTGGCGCACAAAATGCTGGTTTAAAATCTATTTATTTTAATCCTAGTAAAAATAAGTCAAATAAAATTGGGGTAACAGAGATTAAGTCGTTACTTGACCTAAAGGAGTTATTATAAATCCAGCTTTTTTCATGTCTTTCCAAAAGTTTGGATATGATTTTGTTACAACATCACCGTTTAAAATTTCAATTTCACCGTATTTAAGAGACATAGGAGCGAAACTCATAGCCATTCTATGATCATTGTATGTCATTATTTTTTTACTTTTTTTAAGATTTTGTAGTTCTTTGTCAACAGAATCAATTCTGTTAGTCTCTTTTTTATTTAATGTATTTAGTCCACTAATTTCACATTCAATATTTTGAGAAAACAAGCTACATTTGAGAGATTGATAAAGATCAGGTGTATTAATTAAATTGATTTTTTTTGGAAATTTATATGTTGGCTTATTTTTAGTAATTGTTAGAACATTATTTTTAAATTTAGATTTAATATTCAGTCTTTGGAATATTTTTAATATCTCTATATCTCCTTGAATAGAATTTTTATTAAGTTTCTTTAGCTTTATTTTACAGTGATTAGATAAGTATGCTATTTGCATCCAAAATGCTACACTTGACCAATCACTTTCTACAGTTATATTTTTTGCAATGTAATTTTGCGGTTTGATATAGATTTTATTTTTTTTCAATTTGTATTCAATACCGAAATAATTAATTAACGATAATGTCATGTTAATATATGGTTTTGATACCAACTTGTTTTTAATTGTTAAATTCAATCCGTTTTGTAGACTTGGAGCAATTAAAATAAGAGATGAAATAAATTGTGAGCTAATATCTCCATTTATAGAGGCATCTCCACCATTTATTTTTTTCCCTCTGATTCTTAGAGGAGCAAAATTATTTTTTTTTACATAAGAAATATCGGCTCCTAAATCATTTAAAGTATTTACAAGATTATCAATAGGCCTATTTTGAATTCTATCTGAACCAGTTATAATACAATTAACACCTTCTTTACATGCAAGATACGCTGTTAGAAATCTAAATGTTGTTCCGGAAGCTCCAATATCAATTATATTTTTAGTTTTTTTTAAATTATTTTTTAATGCATTAGTGTCATCTGAATCTGATAAATTATAAATTTTAAATTTTTTATTGCATAAGGCTTTTATAATAAGAATTCTATTTGAAATACTCTTTGAGCTAGGAAGCTCAATTTCACAATCAATTTCTTTATTAGGATGAAATATTTTATAATTCATCGCTTTTAATCAAAACATCAAATTCGCATTGTCCAATTTCTTTAAGCAATGAGAAGTTTACTTTCATATCTTTATTTTTTTTATCGAATTTAAGATACTTAGATAATTTTTTTTTGTTTGGGAAAGAGGGTAATTCAAAATTATATTGAATATATTCTTTAATATCAATTTTATCTTCCTGCGTAAGTTTTGAAATTTCAGATTCTAAAATCATCCCCATCATAACAGCTTCTCCATGTAAAATAGGATTATTTTTTTCTAAATAATAACTTTCGATAGCATGTCCGTAAGTATGACCAAAATTTAATATTTTTCTTAAGTTATTTTCAAAAGGGTCTTGTAAGACAATATTATTTTTAATTGATATTGAATTGTAAATTGTAGTTTCCCAAATTATATTGTTTAAGTCATTTTTCTTTAAATTTTCCCAGGCATCTTTATTTGAAATTAAAGTATGTTTTATTATTTCCGCATATCCTGAGTTAATTTGCTGTATACTTAGTGTTTTTAAAAAATAACAGTTTATCAATACTTTAACAGGGTTTTTAAATAATCCTATTTGGTTTTTTAAGTTATTGTGATTAACTGCTAATTTACCACCAATTGATGCATCAACCATAGCAAGTAATGTTGTTGGGATATTGATAAAATCAATTCCTCTTTTATAATTAGTAGCGCAATATCCACCAATATCACTAACAAGACCACCACCTAGATTTACAAATAAAGAATTTTTATCAAATTCATATTCAATTAACTTATCCCAAATGTAACTACAAGTGTGAATAGTTTTATTTTGCTCCCCTTCTGATATTTCAATAACAAAGTAATTTTTTAAAAATCTTACTTCTTGCAAAAATTTTTCAAGACAATTTTTTTTAGTATTTTCATCGACAAGTATTGCTATTTTTGAATAGCAAGTATAATTAAACGACTTTATAGAATTTTCTCCAATTATAACTTCATAGTTTCCGCAAGTTATAGTTTTCATTCTGTAATCTCAAAAATTGGATTTCCAGTACAACCGTTTGGATATGATATTCCCAATAATAAACTAACTGTAGGAGCAATATCTTTTATATAAATTTTTCTATCAGTTTTCCCTTTTTTAATATTTCCACCCCAAAAAATTAGAGGAACATGTGTGTCATAGCTAAAACATGATCCGTGAGTTGTGCCACCTTGTCTCCAACTATAGCTAATCCATCCGCTTTGAGGATTAATAATAATATCTCCTGATCGTTTTTGATTGTATCCTTTTTGAACTAATGAACTTGGTAACTCATTATATTCGTTATTATGTAATTGTGTAGAGGTATAGGTGTTTTTAATCCAATCATATTTTAATAGATAATCAGCACATAGATTTCTAGACTTTTCAATAAATTCATATCCTAAATTATTTGTAATCAAATCTTTATCAAGGAAAATTTGATAATTTGAAAAATTTAAAACATAGTTAAATTCTACACCCCATTCTATGTTAGGCCAATTAAATTGATTTTGTAAATATTCATTAAGATCTTTGATGATTTGAGTTTTATTATAGTATCCCCCAGGTATTTTTCTTTTAAGTAACTCAGATGGTTCAGAAACTACGCCATGATCAGCTGTTAGGAAAATTAGAGTATTTTCATATCCAATTTTATTTTCAATCTTTTTGATGAGATCTTCAATGTCTTTATCTAATTTAATATAGGTGTTTTTAATTTCATCAGAGTGAGGTCCATATTCGTGTCCTATGTAATCAGTTGAAGAAAAACTTATAGTAAGAAAATCTGTTGTTAGAGATCTACCTAATTGTTCTTTATCAATAATTTCAATAGCTAAATCTTTAAGAATAGTATTTCCATGTGGTGTTGATTTAATTGCACCTCCGCCTTTTTGTGCAAATAAACTATCAAGATCATAATCAAAACTACTTTTCATATTCCATTTACCTTTTAAGTAATAACTGGGGTTAATTTTATTTTGATATTCAACTAACCATTCAGGTAAAGAATCCATATAAAAACTACTACTTATCCATTGTCCATCACTATTCATCCAATATGCTGCGTCAGCACTATGTCCAGCAGACAAGATGGCTCCTCGATCCTTTAGAGAAATGCCTATAACTTTATTATTTGTGTTGAATAGTTGTAGCTCATCTCCAATTGAAGTTGTTAGCATATGATGAGGAGACATTTTTCCTTCATTTGATCCAACATCTTTCATTTCATCTTCGCAATTACATACAGTATGCATTTTTCCATCACCAGCACAATAAATAGATTTTTTTGTTTTTTTATCATACCAGTTATTGGCAATAATTCCATGAACGGAAGGAGTAGTTCCAGAAAAAATACTAGCATGTCCAGGTCCAGTATATGTTGGCATATAACTATAATTAGTATTTCTACAAAAATATCCTTGATTAATTAATTTTTTAAATCCATTATTGCCAAAATCTTGCCAAAATCTTTCTATAAAATCAAAACGCATTTGGTCAACTACAATGCCAACAACTAATTTTGGTTTTTTTTCAGAAAATAGATTTAAATAACTGAAACATATAATAATTATTAAAAAGTATTTTTTCATTTATTTTTTTTCTTTAAGTAAATTACAGCTAAAGATAAACCAATAGCTACAAATACATCGGCAATTGCTGGAGCATTTGACCATCCAAAGTTCCAGATACACACTAATAAAACCCAAACTGCCCATGTGCTGTCAAACTTTTTTAATTTCATTTTATAAACAAAATATACCAACAAACTTACAAATAGTCCCCAAAACATCCCGCCTAAAACATCAAAAGGATAGTGTACCCCTAAATAAACTCTACTATAACTAATTAACGTTGCCCATGAAAATAAGTTAAAGAACCACCATTTGTTTTTCATTAATAGACCAATAAAAAAAGCAATAGCAAAGGAGTTGGAAGAATGTGATGATATAAAGCCAAATTTTCCTCCGCAATTATCAACTAATCGTATATCTTGAAGAGCGTGACATGGTCTAAGTCGTTGAAAGGTTTCTTTAAATATTTCAACAGAACCCATATCTGCAAAAAATATTAATAAGATTAAAGAAAACAAAATTTTGTAAATTTTTTTTTTGTGTAGTTGCAATAAATTATAGAGAATAAAAAGATATAAAGGAATCCATATGTATTTTGATGAGATCATTATCATAATATCATCCATTTGTTGCCATCCACTTGAATTAATTAATCTAAAAAGATATTCATCTAATGTGTGTAGTCTATTCATTGGAAATTAAATTTTTCCAAATTGAATCTTTTAATTTGGATATTCCATAATTAGTGATGGACGAAATAAAAATTGTTTCAGGTAATTTGCTTGATAATGATTCAGTAATTATATTTTGTAATTCATCATCAAGTAAATCTTTTTTTGTAATAGCTAAAATTCTCTTTTTATCTAGAAGTTCTGGATTATATTTTTTTAGTTCAGCTAATAAAATTTTGTATTGATTTTCTATATCATCTGCATCAGCTGGAACCATAAAAAGTAATGTTGAATTTCTTTCAATGTGTCTTAAAAAACGAAGTCCTAAACCCTTTCCATCAGAAGCTCCCTCAATAATACCTGGAATATCTGCCATAATAAATGATTTTTCATCTCTATATGATACTATTCCTAAATTTGGTGTTAATGTGGTAAATGGATAATTAGCTATTTCAGGTTTAGCTGCAGATATAATTGATAATAATGTAGATTTACCAGCATTTGGAAATCCTACTAAACCAACATCAGCTAATACTTTAAGTTCTAATATGTACCAGCCTTCTTTAAGATCAATTCCTGGTTGTGCATATCTTGGAGTTTGATTTGTGGGTGATTTAAAGTGAGAATTTCCTTTGCCTCCCTTTCCCCCTTCAACTAGAATAAATTCTTCATCATTTTCAGTTATTTCAAATAAAACTTTATTTGTTTTAGCATCCTTTGCAACTGTCCCAAGTGGTACTTCAATTATTTTATCTTCACCATCTTTTCCATGCTTGTGGTTACCGCTACCAACTCCACCATTTTCGGCAAAAATATGCTTTTTGAATTTGAGATGAAGTAGAGTCCACATCTGCGAATTTCCTTTAATGATAATATCACCTCCATCACCTCCATCGCCTCCATCGGGACCACCTTTAGCAGTGGTTTTGCTTCTATGAAAATGAGTAGATCCAGAACCACCTTTACCAGATCTACAAAATATCTTTACATAATCAATAAAGTTTGAGTTTTTAATCTTCATAAATTACTAAAGACTTTCAATCACTTGATTTAAATTTAATGCTATTTCTTGAACCGATCCTATTCCATCTATTTCTCGTAATTTATTTTGTGTTGAGTAATAATCTTTAAGAGGTGCAGTTTTATTATTGTATTCATGAATTCTGTTACTAATAATATTTTCATTTTGGTCATCAGATCTTCCAGAATTTTTTCCTCTGTTTAATAATCGTTTAATTAGTTCTGAATCTTCAACTTTTAGAGATACCATTATATTAATAGATGTATTTTTTTTCTCTAATAAATTATCTAATGCCTTGGCTTGTGCTGTTGTTCTCGGAAATCCGTCAAAGATAAACCCATTTGATGTAGAATTATTGTCTAATTTTGAAGCAATCATACCAATTACAACTTCATCAGGCACTAAATTTCCAGCATCCATTAGACTTTTGGCTTCTAATCCTAATTTTGTTCCAGCAGTAATTTCACTTCTTAAAATATCTCCAGTTGACAGGTGAGTTAAATTATATTTATTAATCAATAAATTTGCTTGAGTTCCTTTTCCAGCTCCTGGAGGTCCAAATAATACTAAGTTTAACATGTTTAATTTTTTAGTTTATATATGTGTGGTAAGTTGCGGCCTATTTCATCATAATCTAATCCGTATCCTACAACAAAATCATTTTCAATAGATTTTCCAATATAATCAATGTGTATATCTTTTTTGTAAGCTTCTGGTTTAAAAAGTAATGTAGCAACTTTTATACTACCAACCTTCTTTTTGGTTAATAATTCAATAATTTTCTCTAATGTATTTCCAGTATCTATAATATCTTCTAATAAAATTATATTTCGACCAGAGATATCACTGTTAATTCCAATTAATTTTCTTATTTCTCCACTTGATTTCATCCCCTCATATGAAGAGAGTTTAATAAATGATATCTCTACATTAGGAATAGTAATTTTTCTCATAATATCAGCTGCGAAAAGGAAAGAACCATTTAATACAGATATAAAAAGAGGTTTTTTAGTATTGCTAGCATTAATTTTATTTGCTATATCTGAAACAATATTGGTTATCTCGTCTTCTGAAATGTATTGTTTAAATATGTTATTATTTATAATTGTTTCTTTCATTTGAAATATAAGTTACATTGTATTAATTTAAAATTTTTATAACCATTCAACTTTTTCGTTAACATCTTTTTTATTTAAAGATCTTTTTGCAAGTTCATTATGTTTTCCAATATAAAATAATCCCAAACATTTTTGATTTTCTCTAAGATTAAGAAAAGTCCCAATTTTAGAGATAATTTTTGGGCTGCTCCAATAGCAACCTAAATTGTTAGCAGTACAAGTTAGCCACATATTTTGCACACTCATTGAAACAGCAGCAATTTCTTCCCACTCTGGAATAAAATCTTCATCGCTTCTATTTAAACAAATACATATTATATGGCTAGTTAAATTAAACTTTTTCATCAATTTTTCTCTTTCATTTTTCGATATTTCGTTACCAAATTTAAGTCTTAGTATTTCATCAGCTAATTTTTTTTTAGATTGACTACTAAAAATTTTGAAAAGCCATGGCTGAGTAATTTTATGCGTTGGAGCTGTATTAGCGTTGAAGATAATTTCTTTAATTATTGAATTATTTATAATTTCTCCGTTGAATTGGATTGGAAAAACAGACCTTCTTTCTCTTATGATTTTATTAATTTGATTGTTCATTTTGAATTATTTATTACACCAAATTTTTCTTAATTTTAATTGTTTAGTACTAATATTTTTCACAGTATCTATCTCTAATAATTTATAGTAGTTCCCACAACTTAAATTCATAATTTTTTCTGAAAATTTATTTTTAATTGTAAATGATACTTCTTTTTTACAATCCTTTAAAATATTGTTTAAAGGTTTATCAATTTTTTTATTATTAATTTCTTTAATTTCATCCTCAGGGCCAATTATATTTATATCGGCTATTGAATTTGGTTCTACTTTTTTAATAATGTATTTTCCATTTTCTTTAGTTGCAATAAAACCAAAATATTGCGCAGAAATATTTGGATTGAGTTTTTCTTTAAGATTCAAGCCAACAATTTGAAGAGATTTTTCTAATGTAGGAACATAATCTTTAACACCATAAATATGACTTTCAAAAATTTTTACAATTTCTGAGCTACCATATTTTACACAAATATTTCTAAAATCATTTTCTGAATATCCCAGTCCATTTAATGCGTAATCATCATAAAGTTCTTTCATAACAGAATTTAAGCTGTATTTTCCATCTGTATTTTTTATTATTTCCAAATCAACCATCAGCATACATAATGCTCCATCAGGGTAAATAGAAACTTTTCTGTTTGGAGCTCCTAATTTATATCCATCTAACCAATTATCAAAGCCACTATCTGCAACTGAAAGATTAAATCTACCATAATTCATAAGATGTCTTTCAAGATTTTGATTTTGTGTTTTAACAAATTCTATCCAATTAAAAACTCCTGATTTATATAACATTAAATCTCCCATATATGTTGTTACCCCTTCAGCTACAAAACCAGTTCTAAAATAATTTTCTTTTGTATAATCGTATGGTAACATCTCTTTAGGTCTTATTGCTTTTATGTTCCAAGTATGGTAAAGTTCATGAGAACAAACACCAAGTAAATCCTCGTATTTTTCATTCATAATCTTGTCACTTGGACCTAACAAAAGAACGGTGTTTTTCGTATGTTCAACTCCATGATAACTTCTGTATGGTGTGATCTGAAATAGAAAATGATATTCATCTACTGGAAACCCATTAAAATGTTCAATTTGAGTTTTTGTAAACAAGTAAAAATCTTTTTTTATTTTTCCCCAATCTATTTTACATTTTCCTTGAAACCAAAGGTGAAAATCGATATTATTAACACTGTATTTGTTGTATTGAAGTGAATTAGAGCATATAAATGGTGATTCTGCTAATTCATCATAGTTATTTGCTATTAATAAATTGTTGCTTTTTTTTAGCGAAGTAGCTATTTGATAATTTTGTGGTAAATCAAGCTTAATATTAAATAGTTCATTTTCACGTCCCACAACATAAAAAATACAATGAACAGGATTTAAATAAAGTTGATATTCGTCTAAATAACAGGATCCTGCATCTAGTTGATTGGCGTAAAAAGAATAAGTTATAATAATTTTTTTGGATGATTTTGCTTCTACTTCCCATAAATCTTTTGTGATTTTTTTAAAGTTTAAATACTCATTATTTTCATTTGAAGCTCTCCATTTACTAATATTTTGAGAAAAATTTCCAAGTTCATATCTACCTGGCCTCCATGCAGCTAATTGGAATTTAATTTTCTTTTCATTTTTTGCGTCAATTATTAATTTAAAATCAACATAATGCCTATGGGGCTTTTCATATGAAATGTAGTAGTTTATCATCTAAATATGTTCATTTGCTAAAATACAAATTTCTAATAGTTATAAAGTTTATTTTTTTAAAAGCTAATTTTTTCATTTTAGCTTGCAATACAATGGATTTCTGCATAATATTGCATAATAAAATTTTAAAAAATGAATTACGACATTATTGTACTTGGAAGTGGTCCCGGTGGTTATGTTACCGCGATACGTGCTTCACAATTAGGTTTTAAAACAGCAATTATAGAAAAAGAAAGTTTAGGTGGTGTTTGTCTAAACTGGGGGTGTATACCAACTAAAGCACTATTAAAATCAGCTCAAGTGTTTGATTATATTAATCATGCAGAAGATTTTGGTATTAAAGTTGACGGTGTACAATCAGATTTTCCAGCTGTTATTAAAAGAAGTAGAGATGTAGCTGATGGAATGAGTAATGGAATAGCATATTTGATGAAAAAAAATAAAATAGATGTTATTGAAGGATTTGGAAAGTTAAAAAAAGAGAATGTAGTTTCCGTTACTTCTGCTGCAAAAACTACAGATTATACTGCAAAACATATTATTATAGCTACAGGTGCTAGATCCAGAGTTTTACCTAATATACCTCAAGATGGAAAGAAAATTTTAGGATATAGAGATGCTTTAGTACTTAAAAAAGCACCGAAAAAAATGGTTGTTATTGGTTCTGGTGCAATTGGTGTAGAATTTGCATATTTTTATAATGCTATGGGTGTTGATGTTACAATTGTTGAATATTTACCTAATATTGTTCCATTAGAAGATAAAGATATTTCTAAGCAGCTCCAAAGAACATTTAAAAAGTCAGGAATAAATATTTTAACTAACTCATCAGTGGAAAAAGTTGATACTAAAGGAGATGGTTGTAAAGTATCAATAAAAACCTCAAAAGGAAGTGAAATAATCGAATGTGATATTGTACTTTCAGCAGTAGGTATAACTGCAAATATAGAAGGTATCGGCCTTGAAGATGTGGGTATTAAAACGGAACAAGGAAAGATTATAGTTGATGATTTTTATAATACAAGTGTTAAAGGTTATTATGCAATTGGAGATGTTCTTCCGTCACAAGCTTTAGCACATGTTGCATCCGCAGAAGGAATAATATGTGTTGAAAAGATAGCTGGTCATAATCCTGAAAAGATTGATTATAAAAATATTCCTGGTTGTACTTATTGCAATCCTGAAATTGCTTCAGTAGGTTACACTGAAGAACAAGCAAAAGAAGCTGGTTATGATGTAAAAATTGGTAAATTCCCATTTACAGCATCTGGAAAAGCATCTGCTGCAGGACATAAAGATGGTTTTGTTAAAGTTATTTTTGATGCAAAATATGGTGAATGGTTAGGCTGTCATATGATTGGATATAATGTTACTGAGATGATTGCTGAGGCTGTCGTTGCTAGAAAATTAGAAACAACTGGAAATGAAATATTAAAATCTGTTCATCCTCATCCTACAATGAGCGAAGCTGTTATGGAGGCAGTTGCAGATGCTTATGACGAAGTTATTCATATATAACTACTGAATAATTAATTTTTTTTGCTCTTTGTATCCATTAGAGTTAAGTTCTACAATGTAAATACCTTTTGGATATTTTGATAAATTAATTTTCAGATTACCTTCATTGGTTTCTTTATTATATATAGTTTTTCCTAAAGAAGTTAATATTTTAATTTTAATATTATTTAAGTCTGTTCTTATTTTAAAATTTCCATTATTTGGATTTGGAAAAATAACGGTATTAGAATTTGCTTTGTTATTAATGTTTAATAAGCTTTGGCCGTTAATATTTATATTGTCTAAATAAAATTTATTTCCATAATCATTAATTGCTACAAATCTGAAAATCATTGTATCACCATTTAATCCCCAGCTTGATAAATCAATACTATCTCTTGACCAGCTCCCACATGTTGGATTCCATGGTCCAGCAATATAGTTAGTGGTTTGTAAATCAGCTCCGAATGCACCAAAAATAGAGTCCCAAGTATTTCCACAATCTAAAGAGACATCGATTCTTAGTCCGTCATTATAGGCATTAGAATATCCTGAATAAGCATAGTCATAGATTAGCCAATTTTGAGCACTATTACCACCATTTAAACTAATTTTTTTCGTTAATAAATAAGCTTCTTTTCCTCTTTGATTTATTGAATAATGATTAACATATGCAGTTGTTGTTGGAAGACAATTGTATCCAGTATCTACATCTATGCTTGTCCATGAAAAATCTGCATTTGGAGCAGTCCATAAATTAGGAGGAAAGTTTCCAGCATCAAACCCTTCGTATAATGAATTGTTATTTGATATAGAAAATATAGTGTCAGAATATTTGATAAAATTTGGATAATATTGTGTGGAAGCACCAAATATATCTGTAACTGTTAAACTAACATCATAGTTTCCTGGTGATGAGTAAACGACTATTGGGTCTTCCAAATTAGAACTATTTGGATTACCTCCAATAAAACTCCATTGCCAGTTTGCACTATTTTTTTTTACTGCTGAGTGATCAATAAATTGTACAGTATCATTTAAACAATTAATATTTAATTTATTTGCTGCTATTTGTGCAGAAGGAGGAGAGTCTTCATAAAAATCAATTTCATATGCGGATCTATTTGTGCCGTTTAGTAGTAAACCTTGTCGGTAGTTTGGCACTAATTGAGTAGAAAATGTACTTTTAGGTAAATTGTTGTTATAAATTTCCCAATCTTGCATATTATTATTTTTGTAGTATACAGTGTTTCGTGTACCTAGGTAAATACCACCATTACTACCTCTTTGATGTTCAATATTAGTAGCATTTATATTATCTAATGTTGATGTTGTAATATTTGTCCAATTTTGTCCGCCATCTACTGATTTAAATACCTCGTAGCCTTGCGCATCTTGAACACCTCCGTACATAGAACATCTTGCAATCCAAATTATATTCTCATCCTGACTACTTATCGTTATATCGTATGGTATCCAATCTTGTCCATTAATGTCTATAGGAGTAATATCTGTCCATGTATTACCTCTATCTCCACTTCTCCATATTTTTTTTGTTCCCCACCACGAAGGCCAAGTTGCAACATAAATGACATCTGGATTACTCCACGCAACTTCAATAGATGTTATTTTATCATCAAAATGATAAATAGGTGTAAAATTTTCTCCATTATTGTTTGTATACCATAATATACTGTCTTTTCCAGAAAAAAACCAGTTAGGACAACGTGGATCAAATTCAATATTAGAAGACTCACCAATAATATATGACGCATTTGGTAGTTTCTCTATATTAAAGTTTGTTATTGGTTGATTCCTGTCTCCTGATAAAATTTTACCTCCATAGTCACTATAGGCAATTTTAGGATTGCCAAAATTTACAAATCCTCTAACATTATCACCACCATCAGTTGATAACCAATCGTTAATATATGTATTACCATCTTTTAGTAATGTTCCGTTGTGATATGTACCGCCAAGCATCACATTTTTATCTTTAAAACCTACGCCAAATCCCCAAAAATCTGTACCAGAAATTCCTTTCATTTTTTTATAGATACTATCTCCTGAATTATTTGAGTAGAATATTCCTCCATCGCATGCAAACCATAAATCATCATCAAAATAATTTATATCATGAATATCTGCATGAACATATCCTTTTTTATGTGGCTCACTCCATTTAGCAGGACAAGTAAATGTAAGTCCATTATCTGTTGATATCCAGTGATTTACACCACCTACATGAATAATATCGGGATTATTTGGATTTATAGCAAGAGCAAGATCATAATAATATTGCCCTCCATCATCTGAACCGTCAGGTTGCCAGCCCATTAGATTAATATTATTTGAACTTGGAGTTCCTCCAGGTTGCGATCCGCAGCATTGGAATGACCAGTTCTCGCCACAATTATAGCTGATATATATTCCGTAAAGACCACTGCCTCCATTAGCACTTCCAGTAGCAAGAGCAACTATTTTATTTGGATCAGCAGGGCTAACAGCAATTTCTGTTCGTTTTTGTTCTTCTCCAGAATTAGGGCTTGGCCAACCATTAGAAAATGATACAATATTATCTCCTCCATCAGTCGATCGATAAAAAATTGTACTATCACCTGAATTTTCAATGAAGTACATAGTGTCTGTTGATAATGGATTAAACTCTATTTCTTGAAAACTTCCATTTGATATAGATGAAAAGTTATTTCCGGCATCAACTGATTTAAATAGACCTTCGTTAGAGGCTATGTATAAAATTTGATTATTATTTGGGTTTAACTTTATATCTTTAATTGAGTGTGATAAGTTCGTAAAACTCGTATTTCCAATTATATTCCATGATGTACCACTATTTATAGATTTATATAATCCTCCGTTTCCACTTATATATATGATGTTTGGATTTGTGAAATCAATTTCAATAGAATAAACACTGTTTAATGAAATTTCAGATGTTATTAATTCCCAATTGTTTCCTTTATCATATGATTTCCATGCTCCAGCAGTTGCAGTTCCAGCATATAAAATATTTGGATTGCTAATCGATTGTTCTACCGTATAAATATGAGAAGATCCCGGAGCGTAACTTCTACTTTCAGCAAACTGATCAAAATCCCATGGTCCTACACATTCCCATTGATTGCTGCTAATTATATTATTAGTACTTGCTGGTGCATTTGAATATCTACTAATATTTCTTAACCATCTTTTGTAGTATTGTGTATGTTTATTTTTTTTTAGGTTATTTTTTTTATAATATGAATTATATTCATTGATTGTTTTAGAAATTTTTGGTTCATCAGAATACATTAACTTAACCCATTTAGGTAAGTTGTTATTACTTACATCGTATTTTAATTCTGTTTGGGCAAATAATGGGTAGTTGAGAAATATAATTAAATAAAAACAAAGTTTTTTCACAATTTAAATGCTAATTTAACTTCATCTATACAATCTGTTTTCTCCCACGTAAATGTTTCGATATCAATATTTTTTTCGATGCCATTTATATTAAAGGTAACTGTTTTTTTGACTGAATTTCTTCCCATATGTCCATAAGCTGCTGTTTCAGAGTACATGGGTTGAGTTAACTTTAAACGTTTAATTATTGAAGCTGGTTTTAAGTTAAAGCAAGGCATGTTTTTAATGATTTGTGCAATATCCCCATCAGATAAATTTATTTTGCTTGTTCCGTATGTATCTATGAAAATACCCATTGGCTCAGCAATTCCAATTGCATAACTTACTTGTACAAGTATTCTTTCACATACTCCTGCGGCAACAAGGTTTTTTGCAATATGCCTTGTAGCATATGCAGCTGATCTATCAACTTTAGATGGGTCTTTACCTGAGAAAGCGCCACCTCCATGAGCACCTTTTCCTCCATAAGTATCAACAATAATTTTTCTGCCAGTTAGACCAGTATCACCATGCGGACCTCCAATAACAAATTTTCCAGTTGGATTAACATGATATTTTTCCTCTCCAAATAATTTTTTGTTTTCAGAACTTAGTGAATTTAAAACTCTTGGCATAAGAATATTTTTAACATCGTCTTCTATTTTAACTTGCATCGATTTTTCATCGTCAAAATCATCGTGCTGAGTTGAAACAACAATATCTGTAATTTTTTTTGGAGAATGATCATTATTATATTCAAGTGTTACTTGTGATTTTGAATCTGGACGAAGATATTTCATCTTTTTTCCTTCTTTTCTAATAGTTGCTAATTCGATTAGTATTTTGTGAGAAATATCTAGTGCAAGCGGCATTAGATTTTTTGTTTCATTTGTTGCGTATCCAAACATCATACCTTGATCTCCGGCACCTTGTTCTTTATTCAAGCCTTTACCTTCTGTTACTCCTTGTCTAATATCAGCAGATTGTTCATGAATCGCTGAAATTACACCACAACTATCCGCATCAAACTGGTATTCTGATTTAGTATAACCAATTTTTCTAATAACTTCTCTTGCTACTTTTTGAACATCAACATAGCTATTTGTTTTTACTTCTCCACTTAATACAGTTAAACCTGTTGTAACCAGCGTTTCGCATGCTACTTTAGAGTTTGGATCTTGTGCTAGAAAATTATCTAAAAGAGCATCTGATATTTGATCTGCTACTTTGTCAGGGTGGCCTTCTGAAACAGATTCTGATGTAAAATAATATGACATTTTATTTATTTTATTGTTAATATATTATTTGGCGAATTGTAATTAGAAATGCTTTTTTAGCATTTTTTTTAGTGGTTGCAATAGGCCAAATTTTTCCACTACGATATGCAAATTTAATAAAAAGTGTTTATCATTTAAATTATGTAGTAAGTTTTTGAAAATGGTTTTCTAACGCTATATTATTTGTTTTAAAATATTTTATAGGTTTATCTTCTATCAAATTGCCGTTATTTATAACAATAACTCTATCACATATTTTTTCTACTTCATTTAGTATATGGGTAGAAAATAGTACAGTTTTGTTTTTACCTATTTCTTTAATTAATTTTCTAATATCAATTAGCTGATTAGGATCAAGTCCAGTTGTTGGTTCATCTAAAATAAGTATTTCAGGATTATGAATAAGTGCTGCTGCTAATCCAACTCGTTGTTTGTAACCTTTTGATAGTTCTTTTATTTTTTTATGTTTTTCTTTAGTAATGTCCGTTTTTAGTATTACTTCATTAACTTTTTCATTTATATTCGAAATATTATACATTTTAGCAGTAAATTCTAAATATTGCTTTATATACATATATGAATACAGTGGATTGTTTTCAGATAGATAGCCAATTTCTGATTTTATTTTTTTGTGTTTCTTAAAAATATTTTTATTGTTTATAATTACTTCTCCTGATGTTGGTTCAACACAGCAGGTTATGATTTTCATTAAAGTTGATTTTCCTGCACCATTCGGCCCCAATAGTCCAACTACTTCACCTTTTTTTATGCATAAAGAAATATTGTCAAGGGCTTTTTGTTGGTTATAGATTTTTGATAAGTTATTTATAATTATAGACATTTTACAAATATATAAAGACATATTTTAATTTTCATTTTATTTGTTTGACTTTATAAATTTATAAAACTTAGTTATCACAATTGTATATTTGCAAATATGAATGGTCAAGTTATAAAAACATCTGGTGATAAATACTTAGTTAAGAACAAGTTAGGAGAAATATATAGTTGTAGACTAAAAGGAAACTTTAAAATTAAAAATATAAGAAGTACAAATCCTGTTGTAGTAGGTGATTATGTTAATCTTTCATTTGATCTTAAAGAAATAATGATTGTAAAACTATTACCAAGAAAAAATATGATCGTTAGAAAATCTGTTAATTTATCTAAAAGAACACATATCTTAGCATCTAATATTGATCAGGCTCTTTTAATTATCACTTTAGATGAGCCAGTTACTTCTAGATCTTTTATTGATAGATTTTTAGTTTCAGCTCATGCTAATAATGTAGATGTTGTTTTAATTTTTAATAAACAAGATTTATTAAGTAAAGAACTTTTAAAGAAACAAGCTTTTCTAAATAAGGTTTACCAAAAAATTGGATATAAGGTTTTTTGTGTTTCCTTTTTGAATGATGATTTATCAATGTTAAAAGAAACAATGAAAAATAAATTAAATATGATTTCAGGTCATTCTGGAGTTGGTAAATCAACCTTAATAAATAGTATTCAACCGTCTTTAAACATAAATACAAAACCAATTTCAACTTCAAATAATCAGGGTCAACACACTACAACATACTCAGAAATTTTTGATTTAGACTGCGGTGCATCAGTAATTGACACACCTGGAATTAGAGGATTTGGATTGATCGATATTAGTTTAGATCAGATTAAAAGCGCATTTTTTGAATTTTTGAATTACAGTAAAAATTGCAAGTTTTATAATTGTTTACATAAAGAAGAGCCTAATTGTGAAGTTAAAAAAGCAATTTCTAATGGAAAAATTGATTTAGAACGATATAATAATTATTTGAAACTAATAGATCTTCATGAAGATAAATATAGAAATTAAGTTCAATTTATGCGAGTAGTAATTCAAAGAGTAAAAGATGCTTCAGTTTCAATAAAAAGCAAAATTAAATGTCAAATAAAGACAGGTTTACTTATTTTCTTAGGTATTGAAAAAGACGATATGGCTAATGATGTTATTTGGTTATGTAAAAAAATATCTTCTCTAAGAATATTTTCTGATGATTGCGGAAAGATGAATTTATCAGTCAAAGATATCGCCGGTGATATTATGATTATTAGTCAATTTACGTTGCATGCAAAAACAAAGAAAGGAAATAGGCCTTCTTATGTAAAAGCTGCATCGCCAGAAAAAGCAATTTTTTTGTACAAAATGTTTAAGTCAGAACTTTCAAATAATTTACAAAACAAAGTTTTTTCTGGAAAATTTGGGTCTGATATGCAAGTTAAACTTACAAATGATGGCCCTGTTACGATTATAATTGACACAAAAAATAAAGAATAAATTTACTCTGACTTTGATGGTTCTCCATAAAAATGGATAATATCTATTTTACTTGATAAAGACATTTTTCCAGGATTTGTTCCGAGTTTATTTTGAGGTATTTTAGTATTTAATTTATTATAATATTCTTTCCAGATTTTTAAAGTGTCATTCTCTTTTGGATGTAAAAATGTCATAGGATAAACATCAAATATTTCATATTTTTTAAATGCCTCATAAATTAGTTCAGAGCAGTAGTATGAGCCATTATTTAACATAAAAATATCATCATAAGCAACTCCTATTTGGTTTTTTAAAAATAATATAGCATCATCAATTGAATGAGAATACTTTGATTTTAATCTTCCAACAATTACTTTTGGATTTTTATTTTTATCATGAGATCTGTTAATAAAACTATCTAATCTTGTAGTTATAACCTTGTCTGGAATGGCTTCTAGTATTCTAACATGATTATTATAGTCATAATTTTGATCTTTAATTTTTTTTATATCACCAGTACTCACTACTATTCCAATATGTGAAAAATTTCTATTATCATACCCATTTGTAACTAACTCAATAGCATCACATAAAGGAGATGAGTCAAGATCTTGAAAAAGTATATCGCCTTTTTTCAAAAAAAACTTATTTTCTTCTGTTTTACAACTACTTAGAATAAAAAAAATTAAAATAAAAAAATATTTCATTCAGAATAAAAGAGGATTTAATATTTTAAATAGATCTTATTCAGCAAGAATAACAATTTTATTTTTTTGCATTTCAATTACTCCTGCCTTGATATTAAAGTTAAGTTCTTCTTGTTTGTCATTAATAACTCTAATATTGCCGTTTATAAGGGATGAAACGATTGATGCATGATTGTTTAGTATTTCAAACTCACCAGAACTTCCTGGAACTTTAACTGAAGTAACAGTTCCATTATACATTTCTTTTTCAGGAGTAATTATTTCTAAAGTCATAGTTATGATTTTGCTTCAGCAATCATTTTTTCACCCTTTTCAATCGCTTCCTCAATTGTTCCAACTAGATTGAAAGCAGCTTCAGGATATTGGTCAACATCACCGTTCATGATCATATTAAATCCTTTGATTGTATCCTGAATATCAACTAAAACACCTTGCAGGCCAGTGAATTGTTCTGCAACATGAAATGGTTGTGATAAAAACCTCTGTACTCGTCTAGCTCTATGTACAGCTTGCTTATCTTCTTCAGATAGTTCATCCATACCAAGTATAGCAATTATATCTTGTAGTTCTTTATATCTTTGAAGTAATTCTTTTACTCTTTGAGCGCAACTGTAATGTTCTTCTCCAACAATTTCTTCAGTTAGAATTCTTGAAGTTGAGTCTAGTGGGTCAACAGCAGGGTAAATTCCAAGTTCAGCAATCTTTCTGGATAATACTGTTGTTGCATCTAAATGAGCAAATGTTGTGGCAGGAGCTGGGTCTGTTAAATCATCAGCAGGAACATATACTGCTTGAACAGAAGTTATTGATCCGTTTTTAGTTGATGTAATTCTTTCTTGCATTGCACCCATTTCAGTTGCTAATGTTGGTTGATAACCTACTGCTGATGGCATTCTTCCTAAAAGAGCCGATACCTCAGAACCAGCCTGAGTGAATCTAAATATATTATCTACAAAAAATAACACATCTTTACCTTTACCTTTACCATCCCCATCTCTAAAATATTCAGCTATTGTTAATCCAGATAGAGCTACTCTTGCTCTTGCTCCTGGTGGCTCATTCATCTGTCCAAATACAAAGGTAGCTTTTGATTCTCCAAGTTTACTCTTATCAATTTTAGATAAGTCCCATCCTCCTTCTTCCATAGTATGATTGAAATCTGAACCGTAGTTTATAATCCCGGACTCAAGCATTTCTCGTAACAAGTCATTTCCTTCTCTAGTTCTTTCTCCAACACCGGCAAAAACGGATAATCCACCATGGCCCTTAGCAATATTGTTTATGAGCTCTTGTATTAGTACAGTTTTTCCAACACCTGCACCTCCAAAAAGACCAATTTTCCCCCCTTTAGCGTAAGGTTCAATTAAGTCAATTACTTTAATTCCAGTAAAAAGAACTTCAGTAGCGGTAGATAAATCTTCAAATTTTGGAGCTTCTCTATGTATTGCTAGTCCATCAGTTTTATCAAGGTTTTCCATACCGTCAATCGCATCACCAACAACATTAAAAACTCTTCCTTTGATATGTTCTCCTATTGGCATTTTAATTGGAGCTCCAGTTGCAACTACTTCTGTTCCTCTGCTAATACCATCAGTTGTCTCCATTGATATTGCTCTTACTGTATCCTCACCAATATGTTGTTGGCACTCTAAAACTAATGTACTTCCATCTGTTCTTTTTATTTCAAGTGAATCATATATATCAGGAAGTCCATTTTCATTATTTTCGAATGTTACGTCAATTACAGGACCTATTATTTGAGATACTTTTCCGTTTTTTTCAGCCATTTTATGTTTTTTGTTATGATAAATTCTGTTATTAATTTTGTATACAAACTTACTATTTTTTAATTGTTTTAAACTTAAAATAATTGAATAAAATTTATTGTTATTTTTGAACACTTTTTTAACAAAATAAATTTTTTCCAAGTTGAAAATATATTATAATTTATCAGATTTTGACTCAAGTTTTAAAACAATTGTTACAATTGGAACTTTTGATGGTGTTCATCTTGGACACAAATCTATCTTTGATAAACTAAAGAAATTAGCTAGTCAAAAATCTTTAGAAATAGTGTTGCTAACATTTTCTCCTCATCCAAGACATGTTCTGTTTCCTGAAAATCAAAATTTAATGTTAATCGATACTAATGAGGAAAAAATTGAAAAAATAAAGCGTTTAGGAGTACAGCATTTAATTATTCATAAATTTACTAAGGATTTTTCAAGAACAACTTCGACTGATTTTGTAAAGGATATTTTAGTGAAAAAATTAAATATTCAACATTTAGTTGTAGGCCATGATCATCAATTTGGAAGAAACAGAGAAGGATCTTTCTCGGAGCTTTTAGATTTAGCTGAAGTGTATAATTTTAATATTCATAGAGTTGAAGCTTATGAAAAAGAAAATGTTAAAATTAGTTCAACAAAAATTAGAAATGCGCTCCTATCAGGAGATATTATAAATGCTAATAGTTTTTTGGGTACTAAATTTTTTATAATAGGTGAAGTTGAAAAAGGAAATCAATTGGGTCGTGATATTGGTTTCCCAACTGCAAACTTAAAGATAAATCAATATAAGATATTGCCTAAACCTGGTGTTTATTATGTTTCTGTTATTTACAATGATGTAAATTATTTTGGCATGTTAAATATAGCAAATGATTCTTTTAAAACCGAGGTTCATATATTTAATTTTAATTCAAATATTTATGATCAAAAAATAAAAGTTTATTTCTTTGATAGATTACGAGATGAAATGAAATTTGATAACCATCATTTACTTAAAAAACAATTACATTTAGATGAAGTTTTCTGTAAAAGATATTTTAATTTATTGTTAAAATAATTTCTTTCTCATTTAGTAAAGTGATTTTTTTATTTTCTTTCTAATAATTTTTTAATCATTTTTAATCATTTTTAATCATTTTTAATCATTTTTGATCATTTTTTTTCAAAATTTGGTTGTATTAGTATTTGATTTTAATGATTATTTCAATATTATTTAAAATAATTAATTTTAACGCATAATATTGCATTTTAATGCAAAAAAATGCATTAAAATGCAAAAAATCTTATTTTTTTAATAATTATGGTTTTTATTTAATTCTGGTTAACATTGAATTATTATTAAAAAACTATTCAATAATTTCAAGTTTTGCAAATTTTAACAATAGCTGTTTTTGACCATGATTATTAAAAAAGATAATTGCCTTTTGATTCTGATTTTCTCCATCAATTTTTATAACTTTACCATATCCAAATATTGAATGTTTTACTTTTATGCCTACATTCAATTCGATAATATTATTGTTTACAGAATCTAACTTTGATAAATTTATCTTTTTTAATCTACTACTAATTTTTGTTTGTTTTGGTTTAAATGATGTTTTTCTTTTAGGAAATATTTTGTAGTGTTTTTTTTCTTCTGTTTCTTTTTTTTCAATAAATCTATTGTCTATTTCATGTAAAAATCTACTTGGAACGCTATCAATATACTGCCCCCACTTAAATCTTGTATTTGCGTAGGAGAGAAATAATCTTTTTTCTGCTCTTGTAATTGCTACATAAAATAATCTTCTTTCTTCTTCAAGAGATTCTTGAGATTCATTACTTAACATAGACGGAAACAGATTTTCTTCCATACCGACAACAAATACATACTTAAATTCTAAACCCTTTGCAGCATGAATTGTCATTAGTGTGACTTTGTTATAGTCTTCCTCATTTTCCTGATCTTGATCTGTTAATAATGCAACATCTTCAATAAAATCAGATAATATATTTAATTTTTTTTCAGAATGTTTGCTGAAGTTTTTAATTGCATTTAATAGTTCTTGAATATTTTCAAATCTTGTAATTCCTTCTGGTGTTTTGTCAGAGTATAGCAAACCGTAAATTCCAGTACTCTTTGTTATTTCCTCCGCAACTTCGTAAGCATCTTTTTTTCTTGAATCATTTATAAAATTATTAATTAAAATTTGAAAATTAGAGAGTTTTTCTTTGGTACCCTTATTTATTTTGATTTCATATTTGTCAAGATTTGAAAGAATTTGCCAAATACTTACATCATATTTATTTGCAGCAGAATTTAATTTTTGAATTGTTGTAGATCCTATTCCTCTTGTTGGATAATTGATAATTCTTTTTAATGATTCTTCATCATTCGCATTTACAGTTAATCTAAAATATGCAAGAAGGTCTTTAATTTCTTTTCTTTGGTAAAATGAAAGTCCACCATATATTTTGTAATTTATATTTTTTCTCCTTAACGACTCCTCAATCGCTCTTGATTGAGCGTTTGTTCTGTACAATATGGCGAAATCAGAGTTTTTGGCTTGAACTTTTGTAAGAATTTCAAATATTGTGTTTGAAACTAATCTCCCTTCTTCATGATCAGAATTTGTCTTGATAATAATGATTTTTTCTCCATCTTCATTTTTCGTCCATACTTCTTTGTAGATTTGTTTTTCATTATTTTTAATTATACTATTTGCAGCATTAACAATATTGGATGTTGATCTATAATTTTGCTCAAGCTTATATTCTTTAAAGTCTGGATAATCGGTTTTAAAATTTAGTATATTTTGAATATTTGCACCCCTAAAGCTGTATATACTTTGGGCATCATCACCTACAACACAAATATTTTCGTAAAGAGCTGCAAGTTTTTTAATAATTAGGTATTGAACAAAATTTGTATCTTGATACTCATCAATTAAAATATATTTAAATTTTTCTTGATATTTTAATAAAATATCGGGATTTTCTTCAAACAACTCATAAGTTTTTAAAAGTAAATCGTCAAAATCTAATGCAGAAGATTTTTGACATCTTTTTTCATATATTTGATAAATTCTTCCAAACTCATCTCTTTTTGCTATTTTATCAGTTTGTGTTAGTTCAGGTCTTTGATTATAATCATTGGATTTTATAAAATGATTCTTTAGTGAGGATATTCTATTTCTAATTACGTTTGGTTTATAGATTTCTTTATCAAGTTCTAATTCTTTAATTATACTTTTTACTAGACTTTTTGAGTCTTCTGTATCATAAATAGTAAAGTTTGCTGGATAATTAAATTTATTTGATTCAATACGTAAGATTTTAGCAAACATTGAATGAAAAGTACCCATCCAAAGACTAGCTGATTTATAAGGCTGAGTGATTTGATCAATTCTGCTTCTCATTTCTTTAGCTGCTTTATTTGTGAATGTTAGTGCTAAAATATTAAATGCATTGATTTTATTGTTTAACATATTTGCTATCCTGCATGTGATAACTCTTGTTTTTCCGGATCCAGCTCCAGCAATAACAATTAAAGGTCCATCAATATGTTGCACAGCTTTTTGTTGCTGAGAATTTAATTCTTGCAGATAATTTTCCATGTTAAAAAAATAAGACTTCAAATGTACATTTTTAATAGGTATATATATAGTAGGTGTTGATAAATTTTTTGTATGTTTGCATGCTAGAGAAAACACTCATAACAAAAATATAGTTTAAGAAAACGAATATTGCATGAAAAAACTTTTACTTTTTATAACGACATTTTTAATTTCGTTATTTTTCACTAAACATATCAGCGCTCAACATACAATTAATACTTCAGGAATGACATTTGCACCTAATTCTCTTGTTATTTCTGCTGGCGAAAATGTAACATTTGTTAACACAGGAGGATTTCATAATGTAAATGGCAGTTTAGCTTCATATCCAAATAACCCTCAAGGTTTTGGTAATTCTGGTGGTGTTGTAGGGCCTGGAGTTATGCTTTCAAATTTTACATTTGGAGTTCCTGGAACATATAATTATCACTGTGATCCACATTTACCTGGAATGGTTGGGCAAATTATTGTGAATCCGGCTCAAAATCCATCAATAGATGTAATTAACATAACAAACCCTACATGCGCTGGTACACCAACTGGTGAAATTGAGGTTAATATTAATCAGACTGTACCAACTACACCAATTGAAGTTAATATAATTTGGGAAAATCCAACAACTGGATTTTGGATTCCTCTTGGTGGTGCTACAGCTTCATCAAATCAGCCATTTGTTTTCACTGGTATGGTAGCTGGTAACTGGCTAGTTACAGTTACAGATACTCTGACTGGTAACATAATTGACTCTGATTCTTTAATTGGTTCAAATGCCTTAATTGCTCCAGATTCACTAGCAATTCAACTTATATCTCTTAATGATCCAACTAATATTCTTAGTTCTGATGGCTCTATTGATATAACAGTTTTAGGTGGAACTCCTGGATATACATACTTTTGGGAGGAAGCAACAAATAATTTTAATGCAACAACTGAAGATATAAATAATTTACCTATCGGTTCATATCAACTAACCGTTACAGATTCTAATAATTGTGCTACTTCAGAATTCTGGACTTTAGAAGCTACTGCTTGTTCAAATGGAAATTATGAAACTAAAAATGTAACTTGCTTTGGAGAACAAGATGGTGAAATTCATATCACAGGTGCATATGGTACACCTCCTTTAACATTTGCAATAGATACTGTGTCATCAACAGACCCAAATTTCCCAACACAACTATATTGGAACTCTAAACATACTGATTTGACTGGTGTAGGATCATGGACATTTTCAAACACAGCAGGTCCTTCAAGCTATCAAATACCTAGAAGAGTAGCTCCTGAGAAATACTATTATTTTTTCACAAGCGCTGATTCAGCGTGCGCTGATTCTTCCAACAATATTGAAGACATTACAACACTAGATAGATTTGGTGAAATTTATTCAGTAGATATAGATACTATAAATACAGATCCTGGAGCATCTAATGGTAGTATTCAGGTCACTAACGTAACAGGTGGATATCCATTAATTGACACAATTAATCCTCCACTTTATGTGGGTTATTTGTATGAATGGTATGATAGTGATACTAATTTGATTACTACTACTACATCAAATATTTTATTTGGATTAGATTCAGGACTTTACCATTTAGTTATTACTGATAGTAGTGATTTTCGATGTGAAAGTCCAATGTATCAAGCACGAGTTAATGTTGCTCCACCATGTAATCCAGTGATTGATACGATTATAAATAACTTATGTCCTCAAGCATCTAGTGGCAAAATACACATAGGATCTTTAACTGGTTACAACAAATTTATTTTCCTTAATGACTCTCTCGACACTTTAAGAGTTAGCTCAATATATGATACGGTTTTTTCAATTGTTGAAGAAAATTTAAGTTCAAGAGATTATTATATAACATTATTAGATACAAATAATGTTTCTTCAAATAGCTGTTCTGATACCACTATTGGGCCAATCTCAATTGCTGAACCAATAATAGATAGTCCAATAATATTGTCTGCAAATCCAAATGGATCCAATAATTTATGTTCAGGAGATTCTACTCAACTATTGGTCAATGTAACAGTTCCTCATACCAACGTAAATTATTATTATTATATTTCCGGAGGTCCTGTACCTGGAACAAACATCAATGATAGCACAATTGAATATTATTCAGCTGGTAGTTATCAATTAGTTTTATTTCATAACAACTCCATTAGTTGTTTAAATGATTCTGGATATATTCCTTTGAATTTTGATATCAATGAGTATAAGCTAGAATTTTTAAGTATAAATAGCGTTGGTGATAGTTCATGTGCATCTCTACCAACCGGTCAAATTAATGTTATTCTTGATACTGTAACAAATCTTCCAGCAACTTATAATTTGTATAATTCTAATAATACACTTTTACAATCTGATATTTCCAATAATTTAAGTAATGACTTTACTCAAATTATACATGGAACATACAATCTAACTATTGAAGACAATAATGGTTGTGAAGTAGAATCAAATAGTCTTATTGCGGTAGAAGAAATTAATAATTTGCAGGTCAATGTTGTTTATGAAAAAGAAACTTGCTTTGGTTTTGATGGTTCCGTTCAATTAATTGTAGATACTACTCATTATTTCTTTAGTGCAGATAGTTTATATTATGATTTTTGTTTGTTAGATAGTTTAGGTAATCCTGTTTTAACAAATACTTATAGTTATTATATTAACCCGGTCACTAATGATACTTTACTATCAAATATAGTTGACGCTGGCTACACCTATACATTTGAAGGATTAACTGCTGGTTTATATCACGTTTTAGTAAAGACTGATGCATGTCATGACACCATTCCTTTAACAATTGAAAAGGTAATTCAACCAACTATTACAGGACTTAATCTTCATCACGAAACCTGCTGTGGTTTTGATGGTTCAATAGAAGCTATGATTGATATTGGTGATGCTATGAACATCGAATATACAATTGCTTTTGATACAACTGTAATTGCAATTGATACAATTAACGGAACTTACCCTTATATGAATGGTTTAAATGCATGGCCATCACAATCATTTATTGATACTTTTGTAAATGTTCAGGACAGTTCACATTTTGTAAATTTAACTAGAGGTTATTATATAATTCATCTTTATGATTCAATAATTGGATGTGAGGATAAATATTCTACAAAAATTGATTTAGGTATTGATACTAGTTTAGCTTCTCAACTTGATATGCAATTATCGTTTACAAATATGTTATGTTATGACTCAATAAATGCAACAGTAAAAGTTTTATATCCGAATGTGTGTTACGATTATCAGTTGTGGTTGTATAATGATACTTTAAACCCAAACTTAATATTTACTGATATCACCAGTAGCATTGATAGTTTTGTGTATTTTAATGAACTCTACAAAGGAATTTATGGCGTGCAGGCTATTTCACACTCAAAATACAAAGGATGTGTAGTTAGATCTGATACGATTGATATACTTGAGCCAGAGGTTATTTCTTATGACTCACCTTTAAGCTCTGCTGTGTATTGTACTAATCCTGGAACATGTAATGGTCAAGTTTGGTTACCAAGCTCTCCAATAGGGGGTGTTCTAGATACTTCGTCAATAGCAAATAATGCTGTTTACAAATATTATATAAATAAAATAAATACTTCTGTCAATTACTTTAGCGGACCAATATTGACTGATAGTATGTTTGTTGGTTTATGTCCAGGAGATTATGAAGTGCAAGTTACTGATGGGAACAATTGTATTGTTCGAGACACGATAACAGTTCTTGATTCTTCGCTATATATTGATAGTTTTCATGTAACCAATATTTCTTGCTTTGATAGCACTAACGCGACTGCTCAAGTATTTGCTTATGGTGGAAGAGAGCCTATATATACATATGTTTGGGAAGATTCGTCTAATATAGTTATTGATTCATCAAACAATTCATTGCTATCAAGTTTATCTACTGGAATTTATTCAGTTACTGTTTATGATTCCACAGGTTGTATGGCTATAGATTTTACAGAAATCTTAAGCCCACCAGATAAATTAGTACTTGCATCGAAAAGAGAAGATTATTCTACTGAGGAAAATTGTTTGGGTGAATCATATGATGGCAGTATAGGATTTGAAATCAGAGGTGGTACACAGCCTTATATTTTTAATTGGTCATTTTATAATGATCCTTCTATCAGTGGATCTGACAGTGCTAATACAGTGTATTGTGATTCATGTACTTCATACCAGTGGGATGACTTACAAATTGATTCAATATATGTTCTTGAAGGTTTAACTGCTAACTCTTACCTCATTAGTATTTCTGATATTAATGGCTGCACAGACACACTTTGGTTACCAATAGATTCTTTTCGAGTAACAGCACGAAATCAAAATAATCCTTTAATTTTTGAAAATATAATTTATCAAGACTCAATTTGTTTTAATTCTCAGAATGGAGACGTAACAATTATTATTGATACCATTGCAAGTTGGCCGTTATCTTATTCTATTGATAATGGATCTAACTATAGTGTAGATAGTGTATTTAATAATTTAACAGTTGGTACATATGATGTCAAAGTTAAAGATACTTATGGCTGTACAATTGATTCTTCATTTGTTATTTTTGAATACGATTCCTTATTTATTGTAGATTCAATTAATAATATAAGTTGTTATGGTGATACAAATGGATTTATTTCAATTATAAGTTTTGGTGGAAGTCAACCGCACTCTTATCTTTGGACAGGACCTAACGGATTTACAGATACATCTACAATCATAACTGATTTACATATAGGTACTTACTCCGTTACTATTTCAGATATAAATTTATGTCATACAACAGATAGTTTTGAAATAACTGAGCCATCACCATTACAATTAAATATTATTAGTTCATCTATACAAGACGTAATTTGTAATGGAGAAAATAATGGAAGGGCAGAGGTTGAAGTATTAGCAAATTCGGGAACTTCTCCATATGAATTTTTATGGTCTAACGGAGTTACAACTGCACTTAATTCATCCTTGTCAGCTGGAAATAGTACTTGTACAGTTACTGATTTTAATGGTTGTCAAGAAGTGATTTCAGTTTATATAGATGAACCTGTTGAGCTAGTTTTAAATATTTTAAATGTTGAAGATAATTTATGCTTTGGAGATCAAACGGGTATGATTTTTGTTTCAGGAACAGGTGGTACTGAGCCTTATCAATATTTAATTAATAATGTGTCTCAAAACGATCCATTATATGAAAATTTATCATCAGGATCATATACTTTAAGTTTTGTTGATGCAAATGATTGTTCATCTACTGAAATTATTCAAGATATAAAAGAGCCAGGTGAAATGAATTTACCGATTTTTGCATTTAGAACAACATGTAATTCAACAGATGATGGAGAAATAAATATTATATTTAATAATGGTGTTGCGCCATATGAGTATATTCTTTACCAAAATGGTGCTCAAATAAGTTCAGGTAATGTCTATAATCAAGAAGATACTCTGTTTTTAACGCATTTATCTCCTGCTAACTATTTTGTATCCGTTGAAGATTATAATAGTTGTACGACTAGCAGTGATGAAGTAGAAGTAATAGAGCCAGACCTTATCGTAGCAGATTTTAGTTTGTCGTCTGAATTGATTACAAAAGGAAGTGTACTTGATTTAACAAATCTGAGTACACCTTCGTCCGGAGTTGGACAAGCTAATGTCTTTGAATGGAATATAACTAATGGTTCCTTTGAATCCGGATATGATTTTACTTCTGAAAATCCACAAATTAGTTACTCAGAACAGGGCGTTTATACTATTACTTTAACTGCAAATAATCTTAATTTAGATGCTTCATGTGAAAGTATCTTATCTAAAACAGTTGAGGTACAAGGTTATGATGTTATTAACTTGTTTAGTCCTAATGATGATCAAATAAATGACTTGTTCCATTTCCAAGATCAGTTACTAAATGAATTGTATGTTGAAATCTATAATAGATGGGGTAAGCGTGTATATCACTGGCAAGATCCTCAAGGTTTTTGGGATGGAAAAGGATATAACTCTGAGTTACTTCCAGAGGGTGTTTATTTCTTTGTCATGGAAGCTGTTGGTAAAGATGGATCAGAGTATATTGAAAAAGGAAGTGTAACCTTGGTTAGATAGATTAATTTAAATATTATGAGAAAAATAATTTTATTTTGTTTAGTTATAGTAACCTCTTTGAATGTTAGAGCAACTCATATCATGGGAGGTGAAATCACATGGGAATGTATTAAAAACGGTGTTGATGAAGGAAAATATATTTTCACTTTAAAGGTTTATAGAGATTGTAGTGGTGCTAACCTATCTGCTTCAACACAGTTTATTGATGTTTGGAATCATCCAACCGTCACTCAAATTACAGCTAATTTTATTTCAAATAATGATATATCACCGAACGGAAATGCAACAAATAGTGGTAATTCCTGCTTAGACTGTGCTGCAGGTAATCCAGGTTCAGTTGAAGAGTATGTATATCAATCAGATCCAGTAAATTTACCTGGCGTTCCTCCTGCAGCAGGATGGAGTTTTACTTGGGATTTGTGTTGTAGAAATGGTGCGATTACTAATTTAGTTCTTTCAAGTACAATAAGCCCAAGTGAAGGATTTACACTTAGAGCAACAATGTTTGCATATATTGACCCAGTTTCAGGTCTCCCGCTTGATGGTGATCCATGTTTTGATTCATCTCCGCTTTTTAATGAAGAACCTAAAACAATTATTTGTACTGGCTATCCTTTTGCATATTCTCATAATGCATCTGATCCAGAACTCGATAGTATTGTATATTCATGGGATGAACCTTTAGATGATGCAGTTGCTTTTGGAGTTTTTAACCCACCAATTGACCCTGCTCCAATTCCTTTTTTAGCACCATATTCATTTAATTCACCACTACCAGGAAATCCAAATTTAGATGCAAACACTGGAGAAATTTCTTATAATTCTAATGTTTCTGGAAACTTTGTAACTGTTGTAAGAGTAGATGCTTATAAATGTGGACAGAAAGTCGCATCTGTTTATCGTGAAATTCAAGCAGTTTTAATTGGTTGCCCAACTATGTCAAACGGACAACCTAATTCACAACCTACTATTACACCTCCAAATGGTCCTCAAAACTGGATAACTATAACTAACCCATCATCTGGGTTACCTTCTTATTCAACTACTGTTAACGCTGGTGAACTTGTAACTTTCAATGTTATTGGTCAAGATTTAGATATGTATGCTAATAATATTCCGCAAGATGTAGAAATGACAATTTCAGGTGGTCAAATGGCGGCAGACTTCATAACAGACACATTGTGTAGTAACCCCCCATGTGCAACTTTTACTGATAACAATAGTAATCCACCTCCAATTTTTTCACCATCAATTGTACAAGGTCAGTTTCAGTGGCAAACTGATTGCAATCAAATTTTATCTGATGCCGGATGTGGTAATACAACGAATACTTTTAATTTTTTAATAAAGGTGCAAGATGACTTTTGCCCAGCTAATGCAATTACAATTGCTACACTTAGTATAACAATATTACCTGCACTAGTACAACCAGCTCCAGATTTTCAATGTGTTACTGAAAACTTAAATGGAGATGTCACATTAACATGGGATCATTTGCTTGGTGCAAATAATTCAACTACTTATCAAATATTTGGTGCTTCAAATATAGGAGGTCCATATACTCAGTTAGATGATGTTACTTATCCAGCTGATTTGATTACCATTCAAAATTCAAATTTACCAGCTGGAACACAATATTATTTTATGACATTAAATTCTTTGTGTGCAGATCAGTCCGAACCTTCGGACACTATGGTACCAATTAATTACAGTTTAACATCTTCTAACGTAAACTGTTATAATGGAAGTGATGGTAGAATAGTTGTTGATATGCAGACGAATTTAATAAACCCTTTTTATTATTATTTGAATGGAGTTTTAAATACCAATCCAGTTGATTCTGTATTTGATAATTTGTCTGCTGGATTATACACTGTTGCGCTTACTGATAATATGAACTGCTATATTGAAGAAGAGGTAGTTATAAGTGTGCCAGGTAATCCTCTTCAAGTATTAACAATTGATACTATTAACACATGTCATTCAGACAGTACAGCTTTTGCAGTTGCTTTAGGT
>TARA_B100001093_G_scaffold520289_1_pt1 | contig 35770 bp, 40 predicted proteins | sample TARA_B100001093 | Tara Oceans TARA_B100001093 (sample SAMEA2623116) | marine metagenome | biome: marine biome (ENVO:00000447); feature: surface water layer (ENVO:00002042); material: "saline water (ENVO:00002010), including plankton (ENVO:xxxxxxxx)" | depth 5 m | reverse complement strand
TTCCAGTACCGGCATCTTCTATTACAGAATTATTAGTATCGTGGTAGATTTTTAAATCACTACCCGCACCAAAGATAGCTTTGTTGTTGTCTCCAAACAGTACATCACCAGTAAACGTAGCTCCAGATGTGCTAGCAAAACCGCTAATACGTCCTGTTACATGGTCATATATTTGATCACCAGTTGCTAACGATGTTCCACCGTCTGTTACTGTGCCAGTCGTTACACCGATAGTTGGAGTCGCACCGGTAGTAGCTGTAACTGGTGCTGTTGCTGATACGCTTGTAACACCAGAAGAAGTAACATATCCTTGACCAGTAACAAACGTATGTATCTGATCACCTGTAGCTAGGGATGTTCCACTATCTACTACTGTGGCTGTTGCTGTGTTGTCATCTACATATTTTTTAATGGACTGCTGTGTTGCAAGTGCGTCTGCATCATTAGATACCATATTATCTTCATCACGAATAATATCAACAGTTGTACCAAGCGCACTAAGTTCAAATCCGCTTGGTGAAACTTTAACTACATCAGCACCGTCTGAAATTATTTTTGTAACTAAATTAGTTGTACCACCAATTAGTTGAATATTAATACCATCGTCAGAATCATCAGCGGTAAGTGCTAAAGATTGACCACGAATTGCTAACGTACCACTACCTGTTTCTTGTATAAAAGCTCCCCCAGATGCAGTATAGCCAATTTCCATCCTATTTGCGGTTGAGCTATTGCCGCCAAAAATAGCTTTTGATGTAGTTGAGAAGTTAATATCATCTCCTGCACTTACATCTATATCAGTACCACTAGTATCGTTACCTACACCTAAAGTAGTAGATAAACTTCCTCCACTCCAAGGTACGTTTACTACTAGATTATCTCCACTATCTACTTGAACCTTATATGTTCTACCAGTATCAGTTGTTGAATTTTGAGGAGCTTCTGAATTTGTTCCGTCTACATTTGCAGAAAAAGTATTTGAAGAAAAAGATAACCCTGTTCCTGCTCCAAGATTATCTAATATATTAGTATAGTATTTACCACCAATAGGTACTACTGTGTTGTTGGAAGGTTGTCCTATAAAAAGCTTATCACTACTATCGGAATACGCTAGTTCCCCTGCGGACAAACTAGTCGGTGTAGCAGTTGATGAGCTTCTTTTAATTTGAATTGTTTGTGCCATGTTTCTATCCTATTAAAAACCTCCACCAGTTATTACACTAGCAGAGTTTAAAGTTGCTATCCAAGTAGAACCTGTATATATTTTTAACTCATTTTCATTACTATTAAAATATAAAGCTCCGACTAATAAAGTATTTCCATCATTGTCTACAGAAGGATCTGAGGTTTTTGAACCTAAGTATCTATCATCAAAACTATCAAAAGAATTAATAGCTTGAGTTGCAAGAGTACTTGCATTTTGAGCTATTAAAGCCTGTTGAGTAACTTCATCAAGAAGACCAAAAGCTGTAGATGTACCTGATCCACCTGTTCCTCTAAATAATGCCACAATAACTCCCAGTAAATGAGGGGAATCAAAAGACTCCCCTCGTTTTTACTTATCCGTTAACAGCCAATACTATGCCTGACTCTGGTCGCAATACTTTACAACCATAAAGAGTATCAGCAGTATACAAGGTTCCAAGGAACTCTTGCTTGTACTGAGTCTGTGAACGAACCCCTTGTTGCTCTGCTAATACCATAGCATCAGTGTGAACAAGTAAAGCTTCTTTAACATCTCCACCGGCGCTGTTGGCGGCGGCAGTTTCAATGATAGGACAGTTAGATGAAACAAAGATATCAATACCGTAAAGGTTACCGATAAGACCGTTTCTTACACCCCTTCCGTCTACGAAGTCGGAAGACATATATCGGTCAATACCCATGATTTCATTTCTTACTGAAGGTGGGACAATAAGAGAGCGTCCGTCCATAGGGACATCGGCATCATCCATTTGTTGGATAGCGGCTCGGAAACCGGCATCGTTAAATAAGTCAGTAGACGCAACACTGTCTACTGCATACGTTTCGATACCTGAAGAACCGGCAAAGTTAAACACGTTTGAGTGTGTGAAGTCTGATCCATCTCCATCACCTAGAGACTTACCAAGTGCAAACAAAGAATCGTCTACTTGCTTTGCAAGTGCGTATCCTGCGTCACCGGTGTAGAACTGACGTAAAGAAGCTAAAGCTTGAACTTCAGTGATGTCTTCAATTAAACGTGAGTACTCAAAATGCTGATCGACAGTTACTATAACTTCACTCTCGCTTGCGTTTTGAATTGTTACTGCTGTGTTTTCAGCTTTAGCAGAGGCGGAACCTCTAGTTGGTTTTGGAATATGTAGAGAATCTCCTTTCTTGCCAGTCATAGCCATTTTCTTGACTAGGTTAGCAAGTACTAAAGATTTTTCATAACCGGCAATTACTTCATCACTCCAAATTTCTGGAATAAAAGTAGCCGCGCTAGTGTTATCTACTGCTCCACCCATTGCAGGGTAAGTTGATGTAGCCATAATACAAGTCCTATAATAAGATTAGTTACGGACTCTCCTTTCTCGATAAGCTTGCATAATGTCATCTGACAATGCTAAATATCTTTCTGGATCGTCCTTCATTAGTTTAATAATGTCTGAACGTCTATAGATTTTTTTCGATGCTTTTTCACCGCTTCCTCTAGCATTGCCAGTCGATGCAACTTTAAGTGCATCTTTGCGTTGTTGTTTTTCACTACTCGCAGTTTGGCTTACTACTTGCTGACGTTCTTTCCAGTTGGAAAACAATTCATCAGCGGCTTCATAATCATACGCTCTGTCCGCTTGTGCAAAAAGCTGTGTTCTAATTTTACTAGCTTTAATCCATTCAACAAATTTACCATCAGATAAAATATCTTTCATGTCTGGATGCTTACTTTCTAATGCAGTCATCGCAGTCTTTTGTTGGTAATCTAACGAGGCTCTTTCTGCCTCTTGTATCTTTGGATGGTTGCTAATAGCATTTTCAACTGCCTTTTCTGGATCAGAGAAAAAATCTATTTCTTCCTGTTCATCCTTTTGTTTCGGTGCGTTCTCGCTTGTAAGTTGTGTCTGGATATAATCATCAACGACTTTTCTTAGCTCACCTACTTCGGAACTTTGCCTACCTAAAAGTTTCTCAGCTTCTTGGTGCATACGCACTATTTCCGCTGTGCTTTTACCTTGGTACTTATCAGGAATTACTTCCTCAGTGCTAGCTTCCGTTTCGGTTGTTGGTTCCTCTAATTCTTCTAAAGGTTTATCAACACTTGTTTCATTAATATCGCTAATTACTTCGTCTTCTTTTTTATCGTCTTTATCCTGACGCTCAATAAATGTTGCCATTATTAAACTCCGTGGTATCCCATTATGGAGGTGTATTGTGTAAGGATTACTATGAATTTGCCTTACGTTCTTTCTGTATCTTCTTTTCGCGGTCTCTAGCCCATTTCATGGTAGCACCTACAAAATCACCCGAAATAGGATCAAGGAGACTGCGAACTGGAGATATCATTTTTCTAGCTATACCGGAGCAAACTGGACAAGTTATTTCTTTAGTTTTGTTATCTATGAACTTTTCTGTAATATGTCCATTGTCACATTTAAAATCGAAATAAACTCGCATTAGTTTACACTTTTAGAAACTTCATCATCTCCTTCAAATTCTTCAGTTTCTTCAGCTTCAGCTTGTTCCTTAGCTGTCTTCAATGCTTCCTCAAAATTTAATATATTACCCATGATTGAAAGCTGTCCCTTACGGAAGTAAAGGTCTTTCAAATCTTTGCAAGCTTCTATATTAGCAATTTGCATAGCATTGTTTCTTAAGTCCTCAAGAAATATTTTCCAACCTTTTGTTCTAAACATTGCTTCAAACGCTTGGTTGACTTTTTCTTGATCGACTGGTTCTTGCACTTGTTCCATACTGTTTCTCCTATAAGGACAGTTAAATTAATAATTAAATATACTATACTAAGTATACTTGATTATTGTATCACATTTTAAAAACAAAGTCAAGTTTTACTTTTTAACTTTCTTTTTCTTAACTTTCTTTTTCTTTTTGGGTTTACCGTATCCATACATCATTTTTTCTTGACTCCTTTTCTTTTGTGGGTATAAGAAATTTTCTTACTGGATGTTTTTTCTTTTTTAAATTTTGCTTTTTCAGAAGAAGACATTTCACCAGTAGTTTTCGGTGTTTTAGCTGAGACTCGCTTAGACGGCCTACAGGCAGGATAGGGTCTTCCTTTTTCATCTTTACCTCTCCCACATTTTTTACCAGTCTTGACATCCCGCCAGTCTTCTTTAAACCAACGAGTAAGCCCTCCAGTAGCTTTACTTTTTCTTTTTGGTGCTGACTTTTTTGTACGTGCCGCCACGTTTTTTGTACTCCCTAACTAACCAAGCATTGGCGTAAGCTGACGGATATACCGAAAACTTTCTTTTTGCTTCAGACTTGACTCGTGAATATAAAGATTTATTTACAGGAACATTTTTACTAGCCATTATTTTTTCTTCCTCATTGCTTTAAGCTTGGCTGTCTTTGATAAGTCCTTCATGTGAACAACTGGCTTACTGTTTTTAGTATGCCTTGCTCCACTGTGTACAGAACCATCAGGCATTTTATGAGTCCCACCAGTATGTAAAGTACCATCTTTAAAATAATGTTTTACACTTTTAGCCATAATTACCTCATTAATATATTATACATAATTAAAAAACAACAAGTTATGTTTATTAAAACTATAATTGTTCTTATTACGGAAACTAATTCTACCTCTGATTTAGTATCACCAATAGGTTGACCTAGGCTTAATGCCCATAGTTTCCATATCTTTTTCATCGCTTACCACTTGGTACGGTTTGCCCAATATGCCGCAGACATTTTGCCTTTAGCTATATTCTTAGCGTGTCTAGCTTTGAAACTTGCGCGTTTCTTTTTCATACGATCAGATTCACCCGCCTTTGGTTTTCCTGCGGTTTTGGCTCCTTGTTCACCGAATCTAATTGTCTTAACTTTGTCACCTTCCTTTGCCACGACAACATGACTTTTCTTAGGGTGATTGGGGGTACGTTTCGGTTTATTGTATCCACTAACTCCGGCCCTTTCTAATCTAGAATCTTTTTTCTTACCCATCTAACCATACCTCTGAATCGCCGCCAAAAAAAACAGCATAAACAATAAAACTAATTATCGGCACAAGTAAAACTATAACGTGCCACCATCTAGCTCCATCTCCGTTGTAGTCTTCTAACCAACTCATTTTAAAAATTCAAAAGCTTGACTTAAAGATTGTTGAGTAACACATCCGCAATCTAAGTTTTTTCTATTTCTTCCTTCACAATATTTAACCTTATCTTTAGGACAATGAAAAGTATCTACACTTAACAAAGATTCTCCCTCAAACTGTGGTTGGTTTACACTAGCACATCCAAACATAAAAAACAATACAGACACTATTCCTAACAACTTCATTAATTTATTCTCTCCTTTACGGCTACTTGTCTTTCTTTAAGCAGTTGATCAGCAAGTTTTATCCTACGTTCAAACTCTTTGTCCTCTGCGGTTCCTTCCTTAAGATTAGTAGTGACAGCTTTAATTCTATCTATTTCTAATTCTTCCGGAATACTTTGTGCCTCAGTAGCTAGCTTCGCGGCTCTTGCTTGTGACTCTACAGCTTGTCCATTTAACGCCGCAGTTTGCGATGCTTGGAAAGCTAATTGAGATTGTTGTGCCGCTTGTTGTGCTTCCATTGCTTCTGGGTTTGGTTGATTAGCTTGTTGTAGTGATGCTATTAATTGCTCACGATTAGACAAGTTCATGTTATCTATAATAGACATGATCAACTGTGAATACATTGGAGTTTCAGGAGACATTGTTTGTAACAACTGTACAAGCTGTGATACTTCATATTCTCTAGCAATAATACCTAACGAGCTTGAAGTATGGAACTTGTAATCAGCTACCGGATATTCTTCAGGGGAAAACTGCATATATCTGTGTGCGGCTTTTGTTACAAAAGGAATTAAAAAAGATTCCTGAAAGTTTATAAGAGTTCGTTTATGTCTTTTAATGATTGCACCTAAAGACATAGATATTCCTGCCGCTGTGGAATCACCGTTAATACTTCCGGCTATTCCTGCGGAGTCAATAGCTCCGGTTGCGGTTTGTACCATTTTTTGTAAAGAGTCTGCTTGAGCAAACGTAAGTTGACTGACATTGCCAAAGTTAAATGGCTTAAGTACTTCGTTAGGAGAACCGTTAGTTAATATAACTTTTCCTGCTTTAACTTCAGGTCTTGTTCCTCTAGGTAATCTTGTTGCATCCATAGCCAACATAGGATGAATGGTTAAAGCTAAAGCGTCTATTCTAGCTCTTAGTTCAGCGTCTAATGCTTTTTGAGAGTTATATCCTTTCTCACATATACCTCTACCCCAGAAACGGCTAGGCACTACGTCCCAAGGAAAAGCAACTATTGGTCTATCTTCCATCATGTAAGGATTGGCTTCAGCTTTTAAAAGTGTTCCTTCATTAGCTATAACAACAATAGCCTCTACGTATTGACTTTCTATTTCATCTGTGCTATCAACTGATAAATTAGTCTCATCTTCGGCATTGTCTTCTGATTGTGCTTTTTCTAATAATTCTCTAGGAACTAAACCATAATACTTTAATAATCTAACTTTATTTTCAGCATAGGATACCGCTTCTTTATCGGCTTCTATATCAAAGTCTGGAGGACTAGAGCTTATTTCTTCATCTCGATATACACCTTTTTCCTGTAGCATTTCAACTGTATGTAAAGAAACAAACTCATCTACTGCAACTCCCATTGCTTCCTCAACTGAAGTAGCAACCGGATCAATTAAAAAGTTTTGAGGCATAACAGGACGTAACTTAACACAAACTTTGTCTTCGACATTTACACCTACAGCAGTAAGGTCTCCTCCCATGACAGGTTGAGTAGCCGGAACCATGTTCTTTTCTTCTTCCAAAACAATCTCAGCAATACCTGTGCCAAAAACTGCTGAGTTTATTAGACATTCCGCTATTGCTTTTCTAATTTTATTCTTTTTAAAATCTTTAAGAAGAGTTTCCCTAAGATAAGCAATGTCGGCTTTTTCGTTATCCATGACATCATCTTCAATGTCAAACCACTTACCTCTACCGAAAGTAGCTTCCTCTAGCTCCGCTACTGCTGACTCTACAGCTTGTTGTAATGCAGGACTGACGATACGAGATCGCTCAGAGCCTCTAGTTTTATCTTCCCCAGACCATTGTCCACGCCACAAACGATAGTATTCATCAAACTTTCTGGAGTAATTTGTATCAAAATGATTCTTCCAGTCTAAACACTTATCGTTTACCCAACCCTCTAAAGTTTCTTCGACCATAAAATTTTCATTATCATTATAAGCCATATCAATATCCTGTATATGCGTCTAAAAATTCATATTCCTCTTCCTCAAAATCGGAAGTATATGCTATATTTGCTAATTGATCTATGTATGATAAAGAATCAATCAGGTCATCGTGAACTAAAGGGTTAGGAAACTGAAACAATTCATCTAGGAACTGTGTATTCCAGTCTCCTTTATTTAAAACTATAGCTCCGTGTTCAAACCGACCCTGTAATGCCCAAACAATACGGTCAGTTTTCTTTTTATTACCGTGTGTAAGCTCGTCAACTCTAAAAAACCTTTGATGTTTCTTCATTAAGTCGCTTAAATACGGAAGTACTGCGTTTTTTAACGCACCTTTTTCTATACCTACGGCAACTGGACGATAATCAGCTACAGCTTCAAAGATTTTATTTGCTGTTTTCTTAACATCCCATCTACCGTGGATAATTTCCGCTACCCACCATCCTTCTTCGTTAGCTTTTACTACGGAAATAGCTGTTTGGTCCAGACGTTTTGTTTTTGTTGTAGCTTTGTTAACATCTGCAAAACCGGCTAAGTCCACTGAGATATAATAATCACCTATATCTGGTTCTTCCTCAGAAAACTTAACATACTTTTCCTTAAACAGTTCGGAATCTTGTGCTTCAAAAGATGCCATAAACTCTTGTCTAAAGGAAAAAGCTGACATCGACTGTTTAGCCGCGTCTATTTCCTCTTTATCTAACAATGGATTATCATAACTTGTAAAATGATAACCAACAAATGTCGGATCGTCTGACACACAAGCGTATGTATATAAATCGTAAAAGTGATTCCTGCCCATTGGGGTTCCAATAAACAACGCATCACCTTTTTGGTCCGCAAGTGCCGGACGTAATATCTGTTCCCATACTTCGGGTTTCATGTCGGCATACTCATCCATGACAAGAAACCTAAGACTAACCCCTCGCATCGTTTCGGGTCTGTCTGCTCCTTTCAGAGCTATGGTTGCACCGTTAATTAATTTTATTTGTAAATTATTAACGTGACTTGAGGCAATTACTGTATGGCCTAGCTCCATCAATACTTGCCACATAATATCTCTAGCCTGACCTTGAGTGGGTGCTACGTAAAACACATGGCCCCTGTCAGCTTGTAGCCCTCTGATGATTAGCATCCAAGCGGCTAACCTACTTTTGCCGGTTCGTCTTCCTGCGGCAATAACTTTAAATCTTGTTGTATCGTTAAAAACTTCTTGTTGCCACGGAAGTAACGATACGTTTAACTCAGTCAACTATACGTCCACATTACAGAAGAACTTTCATCGAATAAATCACGGGTGTCAACATGGATAAAATTAGAAGATATTCCAATACCTGTGAATCCCAAACGAATAGCTTCCTGTACCAATTTATATCTTTCAATGCCGTTACTAACTTTAATGTCAGCGGCATGACCTTGTGAATGTTGTCCTGCAATTTTTTTCTTTGCCTCTATTGGGTGTGATGGTGACCGATAGCCACTAGTTATAACAAAAGGAAATCCACAAGCTTCTCTAAGCTTATCAAGTTCCTCTACAAATTCTGGTTTAATTTTATTCTCGCCGGTATACTGACAGGAAAACTCTTCCATCTTAAAATACTTAGCCATCGATAATATCTCCTTCTATGGGATCAGGTTGTATAACAGCGTTATCCACACCTGTAATATTTATTTGGATAGCTGACCTTCCTGCTCCCTTAATGACATCCTTTTCAAAGACAGCAGTAGGCAGTATTCTATCCATTACTATCTTCCAAGCCGCCGCTTGATTCTTATGGTCATCATTTAGTGCCGCATCGAATATCGACTCTAAAACTTTTCTCGACTTTGGGGAAGACAACATCCTCCCCTTGTATTCATTAATTATTGCGGCATCACCTTTGGGCCTACCGCGAGACAAACCTGTCTTGCCTCTAGCTCTGGAGACCATCTCTGTCTTCTTAGGGCGGCCTCTCTTTACTTTAGTATCCATAAGTATCTCTTAGTTATCTTTAGTTTATTATTTAATTAATAACTTAATAAACAATCTAAAGGCATTTAGTTTTACTTTAGTACGTTCTAAACTATACTTTTTATTGTAGCATATTTTTTAGTAAATGTCAAGCTTTATTACAAACTTTGTGTCTACTTGTCGTGTCCTTTTACTTCTTGTGTACGTCTTGTGTGCGGCGTGTAGATTTCACTTGTAAATCAAATGTTTACTTAAAGGGCCGAGTTAATCTTTTTTTTCTAATTTAGTCTTTTTTGTATGCCGTAGGGTACATAAAAAAAATAATGTAGCAAAAAGCCCCCCCGCCCCCCAAAGTTATCCACAGGTTATACATTTATATACACAAGTTATCCACGCCATCCACAGGTTATCCACAGGCCACACAAGTTGGCATGAGAATTGCAAGTGTGAGAGCCTAAGGGGTAGCCTATAGAGGCCATTAGAAAATAAATTAAAATAATGTTTGACAATAGATAATAACCTATGCTTATACTAGAAACACATTGACAAACAAGGGTTAAACAAATGGAACAGATAAGCATTGAAGAGATCAACGCAAGCGGTCTCATAAACAACAAGGCGAAACAATGGGGCCGCGATAATCTAGAGTATTTAAACAAGCCCATGAAGTTGTTCGGCAGTAGTCAAAAGGTTGAGAAAGGCGCGGATAAGTTCACCACGTACATATTATATTTACAACCGGCTGATAAAGTCAGCACAAAAACTCTTTGTGTATTCGCTGACTTAGCCGGATGCAAAAAGCCATGTTTGATATCGTCCGGACAATTAGGAATGACAACCGGTCAGAATGCCGCGACAAAGCGCACTGTTTTAATGCTGATGCGTCCAGAATGGTTCGAGGTTCAGTTATTGTCAGAGATCGACAAAGCGGAGCGCAAAGCGGCGAGTGACGGCATTCCGGCATTATTCCGGCTTAATGGTACATCTGACCTAGATTTTTCCTATATCATCAAACAACGTCCAGAATCTTTGTTCTATGACTATACAAAGATTCTCAGCCGGATTTCAAAGAATACACTTGATAACTATGATCTCACGTTTTCCGGTTCGATGTACAGTACACAAAGCCGCGCGGCATTACTCAAAGCAGTACAGCGAAAGCACCGGATCGCGATTGCGTTCAATACAAAAGGAATCAGCCGCGACTCCCTCGCCGTTCCGGTGGGATTTGCTAACTTTGACAATACCGATCTCAGACACTTAGACGGTCCAGTAATCGGAGCGTTAAAGCGTAAAGGGTCGAGCATTGAGGAACGTGACGCGGACAATACTAGATCGGATTCATTCTTTGTGACAGCCGCGAATCTGGACCAGTTCAAAGACATAATAGCGATAGGGTAAAAATAGTTCTTGACTTTTACAATTTAGGCTTTAAACTGTACAAATACAGAGGAGAAATATATGTCAGATCATTTCTATGATTTATTTACTGAGCGTTGTGCTGAGGAAATTCTTGAATGGTTGAGGGCTAACACAAAGATCGAGGAAGACAGCGAACAAGAACGCCGGATTGTTGATAATTATGTCGAGTTAAGATGTCAGGGCTTTCCGCCATCCTTAACGATAACGACTAACCCGCGGAAAGCGAAGGAGTAAACATGAGACAAAGAGAGTTGTTAGACGATTTGTATAACGCACTCAAGTTAAATCCTAAACTAGAGACAGTGCCGGAAACGGACGAACCTTGGACCCTGAAACAGATGCAGGATTTTGTTGGAGGTCTGATCGAGCGAGTCCCTTTGTATAATGGTGATGACTTGATAATTAACGAGGAAGGTTTATACTTAGACCTACCGATGAATTTACAAGCTACTGAGTTGTTTTATAGTAGCATTGGAAATGGTGACAAAAACGAGGGGATTGACTATGCGAAAGAGCATGGAATTGGCCCTATTCTTGGAGATGTTTTATATATAAAAGGAGGGCTAAGAGATGCCTAGGGAATTAGTTGACATATGGCAGGACGAATACGAGAAATCTATTGATTCATTTTGGGACTTGAGATTGAAATACGGTGACGCTTGGGCCGATGAAATATCAGCGGAATACAGCGGAAGCCGTCACGATTACGAGTCTGATCGAGATGCTGATATAGCCGATCAGGAAATGTTAAAATGGAAGGACTCGCAGTAGATAACGAACAAGCCCATTCATACGAGTGGGTTTTTCATTGTCTATTCAAACAGAGACAATACCTGACACTTAACTTTAAAAAAGAGGTGCAAATATATGAAAACATTGAAGATAGGGGAACGACACTTGACTGTGGAGTTCAGAAATGGTACAGGTTTGGACATCGAGTTCACTGAATCTCGCCCTGTCTGGACCATCGACCAAGGAACCGGTGAATTAAATGCGATGGCTTTCAGAGGAATTGTTGTACTTTTGCCTCTAATTGTGATAACATTCGGTATAGTTCACCAAGATATGGAGGTTGATTTTTATGGGGAAAGTTAAAAGCGAGCTATGGTCTGAGCCAGATGATAGCGTAGTTCAAGAGTTACGCCTTGAGCCTGAAATGAGGGAGGATTACATCGAGGAGTTATCGGAGCATGACATGGCTTATCTAAGCTTAGACAACGTGCGTGAGATTGCTAAACAAGCTTTGATGGATTCTTACAAGGTCTATACCGACTCAGAGGTTAGATGGGAATATAACAAGACCATAGGCAGACATGAGTAGGTGTAAAGCTTGTAACGTAGTTCTCGATGATTTTGAGAGGACACGAAAGGAACAGGGAAGATTTATTGATCTGTGCCGGAAGTGCCTCTCGATTTCTAACGAAGCTATTCTTGATGGACAACACAACATAGAAAAATATGTCAGTTACGTTGAGTTCATTAAGATGTTAAATGACCAACAGTTATAATCGGGTCACAAAAAGATTCCTATTAATTTTATTATTGTGTTATAATATACCTAAGTTACTTTAGTTGGATAATTAATTTATAATTTAATAGATAACTAAAGTACTTACTTTATTAACTAACAAGAGGATATTTCTATGGCAGTATTAGAAGGAGCAATCGCATTCGAGAATCTAGACGAGCATGAATATTATCAGGGTCAGTCTACTGGTAAATACTCTGTGGTTTTGTCTCTGGACGAAGCGACAGCTAGTAAGCTAATCGATAAGGGTGTCAAGATGCGTGAGTATGACGGAACTAAGCAAAGAAAGTTTAGCACCAAGTACACCGTACCTGTCTTTGATACAGACGGTTCCCCCTTTGAAGGTAGAATCGGTAGAGGTTCAACGGTTCGTGTTTTATGGACCGAAGGCAATGAACACCCTGTACATGGGTTGTCAACTTACCTTAACAAAATCAAAATCCTTGAGCGAGTCGAAGATACAGGGAGCGACTTTTGATAAAAGGTCAGGACGATTCTAAATTTATCCAACATGAGCCATGCCCTAAGTGTGGCTCACAGGATAACTTAGCTAGATATTCAGACGGTCATGCGTTTTGCTTTACAGCCGAATGTGGCTACAGAGAAAGAGGTGACGGTAACGTGGTCAGTCTGGAAAGATATAAACAATCGAGGTCTTTAGACATGACAGGAGTTATTGCCGCGATCCCCGACAGAAGAATTAGTCAGTCCATCGCCAGTAAGTATGGCGTGACTGTCGAGTTCGGATCGGACGGACAAATCGTGAAACATTACTACCCTTACTATGATAAGGATTCAGGTGCATTGACTGGCTCGAAGGTCAGGATATGTGAAAACAAAAACTTTTATTCTACAGGAGAGTTCAATAATGTTGGGTTGTTCGGTCAACAGGCGTTCAAGGGTGGCGGTAAGTACGTTACGATCACAGAGGGCGAGGTCTGCGGCATGGCTGTCAGTGAAATGTTCGATGGAAAGTACGCCGTTGTCTCGATCAGAAGTGGAGCCGCCGGAGCCGCAAAGGATATCAAAGAAAATCTTGAATGGTTAGAATCGTTTGAGAACGTAGTGATATGCTTTGATAGTGATAAGGCAGGACAAGATGCGGCAAAGCGTGTGCTTGATCTCTTTAGTCCCAACAAAGCTAAGAATGTAGTACTCCCCTTGAAGGACGCAGGGGCCATGCTACAGGAAAACAAGGTCCAAGCGTTTGTTCGTGAGTGGTGGAACGCAAAGACCTATCAACCCGATGGTATAGTTGCCGGTAGAGATACGTGGGACATGATATTAGAGCGTTCCGATAGGGAGTCTATACCCTACCCTTGGGCTTGCTTAAACGAGCTTACATACGGTTTTAGACCCCAAGAATTGGTGACCATAACATCTGGTTCCGGCATGGGTAAATCACAAATAGTACGTGAGCTTGAGTATTATTTATTGCAACAAACTGAAGATAACATTGGCATCCTTGCGCTCGAAGAGGACATTACCAAGACAGCACTAGGTCTTATGTCCATCGAGGCCAATCGTTTACTTCACTTAGATAAACACGTTAGCGAGGATGATAAGAGAAGATATTGGGAGAATACTTTAGGTAAGAATCGGGTGTACTTGTTCGATCATTGGGGGTCTACAAATGAAGACAACCTATTGGGAAGAATAAGGTACATGGCAAAAGGTCTGGACTGTAAGTGGATTATACTGGACCACCTGAGTATTGTTGTGAGTGATCAGGATACAGGGGATGAGAGAAAAGCTATCGACAGTATAATGACTAACTTGAGAAAGCTAGTTCAGGAAACTGGAGTTGGTTTGTTTCTTGTATCTCACTTGAGAAGACCAAGTGGTTCCAAGGCGCATGAAGACGGCGGCAAGATAAGTTTAGGTGAACTCAGAGGTTCAGCGGCTATCGCTCAGTTGTCCGACATCGTGATTGGTTTGGAGCGTGATCAACAACACAAAGACCCCAAGGTTAGAAACACAACTACAGTACGAGTCCTTAAGAATAGATTTGTGGGACTCACAGGGCCGGCTTGTTACTTGTTCTATGACAAGGACACAGGACGGATGCACGAAACTACTTGTCCAGTTGATGATGGAGATTTCTAATGGACAAGGTAGTGATCGACATAGAGGCAAATGGTCTCAAGCCTGATACTGTATGGTGTATTTGCATCCATAATCTGGAGACAGATGAAGGTACATCTTGGGTAGACACAGCACTTCAAGATTTTCCTAAGTGGGTTGAAGATAATAAACCCATCGAGTTCATCGGTCACAATATTATTGGATATGATATACCAGTACTAGAGAAGTTACTTAAGGTTGATTTCTCTGAGTGCAAACTTACGGATACTCTAGTCATGTCCAGACTGGAAGACCCATCGAGAGATGGTGGACACTCTCTGGAAAACTGGGGTAATATGTTGAACTATCCAAAAGGAGAACATAATGATTGGACAGTTTTTTCGTATGATATGCTATCGTATTGCATACAAGATGTTAAACTTAATGTACAGGTCTACAGGACGCTCGTACATAAACTTAGAGGTTTTAGCTCTGAAAGCATTGATCTTGAGCGTCAAGTACAAAGCATTATTACAAGGCAGATTGATCGAGGATGGTTACTTGATGAGGGGAAAGCTCTAGAATTATTGGCTAAACTTAAGGAGAGAAAGAATGAACTTGAAGAAGATGTGCAGAAAACATTTAAACCGTTACCGGTATTTATTAAGACAGTCGTTCCGAAAATTAAAAAGGATGGGACGACATCGGTTGTTGGTTTAAAATTTCTAGGGGAACAATGGGGAACAGTTTGTGGTGCTTTCAGTAGGCTCGACTATCCGTTGTTCAATCTAGGTTCTCGCCAACAAATCGGTAGGCACTTGCAACATTTCGGGTGGAAACCTGAGAAGCTTACTGAGACTGGACATCCAGTTGTAGACGAGAATGTGCTGAGTAAAGTCAAGGGAATACCCCAAGCTACATTGATTGGTGAGTACTTGATGATACAAAAAAGAGTCGCTCAGATACAGAGTTGGGTTGATGCAGTTGAGGACGATGGTAGAGTCCACGGATACGTCAATACTAACGGTGCTGTGACTGGACGAATGACTCACTCAGGACCAAACATGGGGCAAATTCCGGCTGTATATTCTCCCTATGGGAAGGAATGTAGAGAACTATGGATTGCCCCTGATGGTTATAAAATAGTAGGTATGGATGCTAGTGGCCTTGAGGCACGTATGCTAGCACATTACATGAATGACGAGGACTATACAAATGAAGTATTGCAGGGAGACATTCACAGTGCAAATCAGTTGGCTAGCGGCGTTGCGACTAGAGATCAGGCGAAGACTTTCTACTACGCTTTTCTTTACGGAGCCGGAGATGCTAAGATCGGAACTATCATCGGTGGAAATGCAGGAGATGGTCGAAGAGTTAAGGAAAAATTCCTCAGAAATACGCCGGCTCTTAAAGAGCTACGAGAAAGAGTTAGCGTGGCGGCAGGAAGAGGCTATGTTCTTGGACTGGATAGGCGAAGGGTCTATGTACGATCAGAACACGCGGCTCTAAATACGTTGCTACAATCAGCAGGAGCTATTGTTATGAAGAAAGCCCTTGCTTTGTTGGATGAGTACGCAACTAAATGGAAACTTAAGTATCACTTTGTAGGTAATATACACGATGAAATCCAGACAGAGGTCGAGCAAGAGAAGGCTGAGGTTTTTGGTAGACTCGCCTGTAGCTGTATCGAGGCGGCAGGACTGCACTTCAATCTCAACTGCCCACTCGAAGGGGAGTACAAAGTCGGAGATTCGTGGGCAGAAACTCACTAACAAGAGGAATACAAGTGACTAACAAAAAGAAAACAACAGAAACTTTAGTCAATGACATTTATAACTTGATGATTAACAGGACACCTCCTGAAGATGTGAATGTGGATGAAGAGATAGAACGATTCGGTGAGGCCGTTAAAGTTCTAATGAAGAAAGAGTTCTCTGAGGTTAGATCAAAAGACAACCAAAGAAGATTAAGGTTGTCCAGTATTGGAAGGACAGATAAGTATTTATGGAATGCCTTTCATAAGACTGCCGCAGAGAAAATTCTACCGCACACTTACGTTAAGTTTATGTACGGACATTTGATTGAAGAGTTACTTTTGTTTCTCACTAGATTGTCCGGACATGAAGTTACTGATGAGCAGAAAGTTTGTGAGGTTGAAGGTATCATTGGTCACATGGACTGCCGGATAGACGGCGTAGTTACAGACGTTAAATCAGCAAGCCCATACGGTTTTAAAAAGTTTAAGGAAGGAACCCTAGCATTCGATGATCCTTTTGGTTACATCGATCAGATCAAAGCATACGCACACTCAGAGGGTGAGAGAACCTTTGGTTGGTTAGCTATGGATAAATCTAATGGACACCTTACTTTTTTGAAGTATGATCTTGATGATGAGAGCGCGGACGTTCACTCTATTCTCAATGAACAGACTATAGAGGAAAGGGTGCGCCATGTAAAAAAGCTCGTAGAGCAACCGGAACCGGAACAACTTTGCTATCAGCCTATACCCGATGGCAAGTCAGGAAACTTAAAACTGGCTATTGGTTGCTCGTATTGTCAATTCAAAAGACATTGCTACCCAGAGTTAAGAATATTCAATTATTCCTACGCTCCAAGATTTCTCGCAAAAGTCGTAAATGAACCTAAAGTACAGGAAATAATTATCAATGATTAATAAATTCAGGTCAGGACTTGAGGAGGCTGTTCAACTTAAGCTAAACAAACAGTTTAAGTATGAGCCTTATAAGATTCCTTACATCATATCGAAGAATTATTTACCTGATTTTGTACATGAAAAGAAAAGAATCCTTGTGGAAGTAAAAGGTTTCTTTCGGGTAGGGGACACAAAGAAGTACACATCGATACGTGACTCTTGTCCGGACTGGGAATTAGTGTTTATATTTTCCAATCCTAATAAGAAAGTACGGAAGGGAAGTAAGATATGTATGGGTAAATGGTGTGATAAGGAACGCTTTAAATACTACACTATCGACACTGTAGATATGCTTGTAAAATACATTGGAGAAAAAAATGTCAGTGGAAGATGAAGAAATATATAGACCTAAGCACTATAACTGTGGTACAATAGAGTGTATAGAAGCTATCGAAGAATCAATGTCATCACACGCATTCAAAGGTTACCTCAAGGGTAACTGTATGAAATACTTGTGGAGGTATGATTACAAAGGGAAACAAGTACAGGACTTAGGTAAGTGTAAGTGGTACTTAAATAAATTAATAGGCATAGTAGAGGAGGAGAATAAGTAAATGGATCAGTATCAACAGTTTATACACAAGTCTAGGTATGCACGTTGGATTCCGGAAGAAGGAAGAAGGGAAACGTGGGCTGAAACAGTTCAAAGATATGTGGACTTCTGGCTTAATCGTAAACAGATAGACAGCAAGATGGGTAAGAAATTGTTCAAAGCAATACACGATCTTGATGTAATGCCTAGCATGAGATGTCTTATGACAGCAGGAGAGGCGTTAGATAAAGACAACGTAGCCGGATTTAACTGTAGTTATCTACACATAGATTCGCCCAGAGCATTTGATGAACTGATGTACGTTCTCATGTGCGGAACTGGAGTCGGCTTTAGTGTTGAAAGAAACTTTGTCAACAAACTACCAATCATAGCTGAGACATTCCATAAGTCAGACAGCGTAATCGTTGTGGCTGATAGTAAGATAGGGTGGGCATCTGCATTTAGAGAGCTTATCGCTATGCTGTACGCCGGTAAGATACCGCAGTATGACGTTAGTAAAGTCAGACCGTCCGGTGCTAGACTAAAAACCTTTGGCGGCAGAGCTAGCGGTCCTGAACCTTTAGTTGATTTGTTTAACTTCTGTATCTCTGCGTTTCAAAAAGCCGCAGGGAGAAAACTTACGTCCATAGAATGTCACGATATCTGTTGCAAAATAGCTGACATTGTGGTAGTGGGGGGCGTTAGGAGATCAGCTTTAATTAGTTTATCTAACTTGTCAGACCAGAGAATGGCGAGAGCTAAGTCCGGAGATTGGTGGAACGCAGAAGGACAACGTAGGTTAGCTAACAATAGCGTAGCATACACCGAAAAGCCTGACTTTGAATCTTTCCTTGCTGAGATGCAGAATCTTTATGAGTCCAAAGCAGGAGAGCGTGGTATCTTTAGTAGAGTTGCGGCACAGAATATTGCGGCAAGAAACGAAAGGCGTGACCCGAATCAGGATTTCGGTACTAACCCTTGCTCTGAAATTATCTTGAGATCAAATCAATTCTGTAATCTATCTGAGGTTGTTGTTAGACCTGAAGATAATCTTAAGTCACTGAAAAGAAAAGTTGAGATTGCCACTATCATTGGAACACTACAGGCTACCTTAACTGACTTTAGATATCTAAGAAAGATATGGAAAAAGAATACAGAGGAAGAGGCGTTACTTGGTGTAAGCCTTACTGGAATCATGGATCACGATGTTTTACAAAGACCTGAGACTGCTACTATTATGCACTCAAGATGGTTAAAGGAGATGAAATATGTTGCAATCAACACTAATGCAGAGTGGGCAGAACGCCTTGGTATTAATCAGTCTGCCGCTATTACTTGTGTTAAGCCTAGCGGTACGGTTTCTCAGTTGGTTGACTCTGCTAGTGGGATTCACCCTCGCTTTTCTCAGTATTATATTAGGCGAGTACGTGGAGACCAAAAAGATCCGCTATCTACCTTCATGGAAAAGTCTGGGTTCCCTGTGGAACAGGACTTAATGAATCCTTCCAATCTAGTGTTTAGTTTTCCGGTTAAATCTCCACCGACTAGTATGTCAGGAGATGTCAAGGTTAGCGCGATAGAACAGTTAAATTTATGGGAGGCTTACCAGAACGATTGGTGTGAACATAAGCCCAGTATTACAGTTTATTATACAGATGATGAGTTCTTGGAGGTTGCTCAGTGGGTGTGGGATAACTTTGATATTTGTTCCGGTATAAGTTTATTACCTTACAGCGATCATGTATATCAACAAGCTCCTTATGAAAAGATATGCAAAGACAAGTATATGGAGTTGAAGAATGCAATGCCTAAAGATATTGACTGGTCAGCCCTGTCGAACTTTGAACAGGAAGATAATACTACTGGTTCTCAAGAGTTAGCGTGTGTTGGCGGAGCGTGTGAAATAGAGTAACAAAAAAGGGGTCTTAAGTGACCCCTTAGTTTTACTACTTCTTGACGATGTACTTGACACCACGGTATACATATACATATTCCATGTCATTTCTCCTTAATCATTTCCTAGTTAATGAAACGATCTTTTGACGCATGATCTATGCGAAGGTTTTACCTTACCTCTGTTCTTCCTCCTGTGCTTGGCCCGACATTGCCGCAGTACCTATTGCTCCTCCGGTGAGCAACCCTGCCCCACCTAGTTTAGCTCTGGAAATATTAGCTGATCTTACGTCCATAGCTGAGGGTGTTACATCCATATTTCCCAATGCTCTTTTTATATATTGATTATTAGACTCTTGAGATGACTTCTTTATTCCTGTTCTTTCTTTTGTAAGTTTAACTGCGTTCTTAGTTTTCCTATTTAGCGTGTTATTGAATTGTGTTCTGTTAAACTTAGACACTCCCTGTCCCATTTTAACTTTTACCAGAGGACTAACAGTTACTAAACCTGATCCTGTCGGTGGGTTGATTCCAAAGATATCATGTCCATCGCTTGTCATGCTGTAGAAAGTTTTCTTTTTCGGGTCAATAGCATAAAAATTATTCATACCTCCTAATTCTTTTTGCATACTGGACACAAAAGATTGTTGAGTAAATACATGTCCATCAGGAACTTTTATTTTATTATAATCTAAATTGTTTACTTGGATTCCTGCCTCGTCAGAAAGCCTAGCAAGTTTGATTTCACCGCTTTCCACTAATGAATCAAAAGTATTTAATAGTTTCTTTTGGTTTTTACCTGATGGTTCCTTTCCTGCCCTTACTCTAGCTCTTGCTTGTAACAAATCATAAGTTAAATTAGTGTTTGTTGCGTTAGGAAGTTGAGCAATTTGTTTAATTTTTTTGATTGCATCATCATTTAAAGTAGCACTTATCTGGCTTACTTCAATTATATCTTTTGGAGATAGTTTAGATTTATTAAATGTTTTCTTAATAAATGTCTCATACGTTTTAAAATTGTTTCCTTTTAAAAAACGAGACAGATTTGCACCGTCTGATTTAGTTCCGGACGCTTCTCTAAGTGCTACATTACCATCAGCTAAAGGATCTTTTACCTGATATTTAAACTGTAAACTGGGGTTAATTCCTTTATCAATTATGTTTCTTTGTTGGTGCGGTCCTTGAGTTATATGTTTGAAAGCTCGATCAACAACAACGTCAGGAACATCTTTATATGCTGAATGTCTAGCTCCGTTTCCTATAAGATTTTTTAGTTGTCCTAAATCAGTAATGTTAGTAGCTAAGTAATTAATCTTTCCTAAAGTTTGTTGAACTAATGAATCGGGGTTAACACCTACTTGATTACCCATACTTATTGCGGTGTTAGCAGAGCTTTGACCTCTAGCCTCTTCTATTATTTCTTTTCGTTTAGTTTCTGTCAGTCCTGTTTCTCTGTATTTAGCTCGTCTAATTGGATCTGTGCTTTCCTTGATTCCTTCCCCTATATTCTTTGCATACGAACTTCCAAACTTAATGTTCTGACCTATTGGACTTAAACTATAAAATTCTTTTCCTTGGTCTGTGGGAACGCTCTGTGCAATTCTATTAAGAAGATTAGGTCCACTACTTAACATCCCTTTAACTCCTGATGCAAGTTTAGGACCAAACACAGGAACCATAGCGGCTCCTAACATAGCTGATGCAGTACCTACGTTTCCTTTCTTGGCTTCATCAGCTATATCTCCTGCAAATAAACCAGTCCCAACAACAGGTGAAAAGTCTGCAACGGAAAGCATATCTCTAGCAGATTGATAGGCTTTTCTTTCTGTGTTGTGGCTAAACGGTTGAGCATATAAAATATCAGCAAGAAGGCCGGTAGCTTTGTCTCTAATTGTAGGTTCGACTGGTTCTATTGTCCAATGATTACTCATCATCTAACCTCTCGTTAAACTTTTCGGCTCCACCACCAAACCAATTATAAAGCATTGGTCCTACTACTGGCACACCTTTTAATACAGTTGAATAATCTTTTTCTTCATCGCTTGATAAAGTTTCTGTAACTAATTTTCCTGCCGCATCAAACACAGGAGTTGCCGGTATAATAGTGTTTGCCGCTAATCCTTTAATATCTCCACGTTGTAGATATCTATCGCTCATATATTTATTTATTCCGTAAACTCCTAACAACGCGAAGGTAGCCCTTTCAGGAATATCTTGAGGTCTAACTTCTCTCCCAAGTAAGATATCTTTAGTAGCCTGAACACCTGTGTTAGCTACTGTTAAATATCCTGCTAAATATGTAGCGTTTTTAATTGCTTGTTTTTTGTTCCCTGTTTTATACTGTTTAACAATGTTGTTTCTAACGACATCCATTTGTTTTAACGTAAACGATTTAAGCATATAAGCAAGTCTACCTGTTTGTGCGTTTAAATATGCTTGAGGCATTTCACTTAATGCTATAGGTTGTATGTCTGCTATCTTGTTAAACAATAATAGTTTTACATTGTCTGTTACTTGACCGCTTTGCAAATCAGCAAGTAAAGATTGAGTTTCTGAACCATATATAGATTCATTATCTTTAATAAATTTCTTGGAATTTTTAGTAGCTTGTTGTCTTGCTTGTTTTAAAGCCGCATTAATAATTGTTTGTTTACCTAACCTATCTACAGTAGCAAACCCTGATTTATTCATCATTGATGTAAGCACTTCAGCAGATTTAGAAATGTCTCCACCTAATTCTTTTGTAATAATATTTTCTAAACCTAAATCAATTAATTTAACTTCTTTAGTTCCAAACATTGATGCAAAAGTATTTCTAAATCCATATAAAGATGCTGAGGTTGCCGCATCGCCTAACTGAGTTAAAGCAGAAATAGGATTAGCAATAGTTCCCATGTATCCAACATTTCTTATTAATGTAGACTTAGGTCCAGTTGTTTTTTCTCCCCCTATAAACCTAGCCTGTAGCATATCTCTAAGTTCTGTTTGTTGTTTGCTATTTAAGTTTCCTTTTGCCATAACATCATCAACTACAGCGCCTATTGAGCTGTCTAAATCAATATCTCCTACTTCATCTTTTTCTACTCGACCAAAAAACTTTCTTCTTTCAATATCATTTATTGATCCGCGTAAGTACATAGATAAAGACTCTTCAGGTTCCGCATAAAACTTTAATTGATCTGTTGTTAAGTTTTTAATTTGTCTTCCTTTAACAAAACGAGGTTTGCCCCCATCAGTAGTCATTCGATATCCTCTAAAAGTCATATCAAGAACATGGGTTCTTTCTTCTGAAGACAAATTACTTACTTTTATTTTCTTTTTATCTGCATAATCTTTTAGTGCTTTTTGTAAAACACCTTCATTTTGTTTACCAAAAGATTCTACTAAACCATCATAGTCTTTTACAAGGCGAGGAAAGTAACCCTCAATATCGTTAATTGTATGTCCTGCTTCTTGAAGTTTTAGTTTAGTTTTTTTAAGAAGAGGTCTTACTTGATTATTAAAAGAGTCAAGCAACGATTGTGATTGTCCTTTCATTAAATTCTGTGCGGCTTCTGTTTCTCCATTAAATAAATGCAAAGAAATTTTCTGTTTAATACGAGGAGCTAAATTATAAAACTCTGTTAAAAAAGGTTGAGTTTGATTCATTGCATCTTGTGTTTTAACATGAGTGTTATATTCATACTTTCTTAAACGAGCAAAAAGAGGCTCAGAAATATTGCGTATTCGTGTAGAAATAGCACCCATATATTTATCAAGAGCAGGGCTATACAAACGAGAAACGGAAGAGTCCCTAGTAATAGCTTCTTTAACTGCTCTGTCTGCTTGAGTTGCATTAAGAGGAAGTTTTAATTTTCTACCGGAAACCTTTATAGCTTTTTCAACTTTAGCAGGATTTAATCCGTTGTTTAATAAAACCTTAGAAGGTTCAGACATATCTTTACCTAAAGATACATGGTTATTTAATATTTGTTCGGCTTTATCTATAGTTTTATTAGCACCTTTTTGAGTAGCTTTATTTACAACTACTCTTGTTCCCTTAACTAAACCGGCAGGAATAACCGCGGACAACGCCCCTGTTACTAAAGCTTTAGACGGATCAACTTCACCGTCCTGTACCATATCATCAGTTACACTGTAAGTTACACCTAAGCCTCCACCCACGGCGGCAATAGTTTTTATTCCTGCACCCATAGGAATAAGCGTAGTAGGATCAAGAATACCTTTTGCTACTGCACCTGATGTTCTAGCCCCTCCGTCTTGAGGCTCAAAAAAAGTACCGTATTCTTCCTGTAGTTCTCTTTCTTTAGCTCTTAATATCATCTCCCTTCGTTCTTCAACCGGAGACTCCATAAATTCTTTTCCATATAATTCATTTGGAGATTCATAATTAAAACCATTAAAGTCTACAGTAAGCTTACCTAACGGAAAACGAGCTTCTAAAATACTAGCTAAATTACTTACAATATTTCCAGACTCATCCATGCCGTACATAAATTGTTTATAAGTACTATTGTTTTTAGTTTTAACTAGTTCATTATTAATTATCCGATCACCAACTTCAGCCCCTAACTTTTGTAAATTAGGACTTGAATTAATTTGTAATTCAGAAAGAGAAACACCAGTGTCTCCTACAAAATCTTCTTCTTGAGAAAAAACTCTAACAAGGTTATTGTCTTTATCAACTTGATCGCCGGCTAAAGCTCCAAAAGATTGCAACGTAGGACTATTTTGTATATCGTCTAACGTAAGAGTACGCATATCTTTCCTTTTATTTCTTTAATTTAACGCCTGAAAAAGAATCACCTGTTTGTTCACCTGATGACATACCAAGAACTTGTAAAGCATAATTAATTGCGTCTTCAGGGCTAACATTGTCGTTCTTTGTCCGATAATCTTCTGCCATATAAATGGCTCGTTCAACAGCTTTTGGATCTTGACTTTGATTAAAACCAAAAATGCCACCTGTTTGTAACTCACCATCTAAAAGAGTTTCATATGTTTTTCTCATACTAGCAGAAGGAGATTTAATAACTATAGGAGGTACAGGCTTTTCTGTTGTTCTAGGATTACTTGTAAAATAAGACTGATTAGGATCAAACTTATTATCTCCTATAGATACAATTTCGTTTTTATCGTTTCTTCCAAATTGAACTATTTTTCCATCTTCAGTAAAAACTGTTGAAACTCCAGTTAAAGGTTTTTCTTTTGTTAGTCCTTCAAAGATACTTGCTAAATCAGATTTTGGTGCAGTCATTAAACTTCTGTTAATAGCTTCATTTCCTACACCCATTTCTTGAGCTTGTTCAACTAAACTTGTTCTATAAAGTTGATCTGTTAATTTTGCATCTTGTTTTTCTTCTTGTTGAGTTTCTCTAGCATCCATTATCTGTTGAGTATTAGCCATGTCTAATCCCATTTTAGATGTACGCAAAGCTCTATCTTCTGCCGCTTCTGCATCAAGTCTTCTTTGTCTACGAATGTCTTCAACTGCAAAAGGATCAACCATTGCATAAGCATCAAGAAATTGATTAAACCCTTCTTCTGATCCAAAGTCTTCTATACCGCCTAACATATCTTGAAATTGTTCTTCCCTAGTTAGTTCTCTAGGAGGAAGACCAAACATAGTACGAACACCGTCTTGAATAGTACGTCCAATAGCACCAGTAGCGGCGGCATCTGCATCCATTCCTGCCATAATAGATTGAAAAGGGTTAGCATAAACGGAAGGTTGCTGCTTTTGTTGACCCATTGGGTTGCCTGTTAGCATCCCTATTATATCATTTACTGCCATTTTTGTACCCCTTATCCAAATAAGTTATTAAAGAAATTGCTTCGTGCATCATCTTTTTTACCAAGCATTGCGTTTTCTTGTTGACCAAACAAAGCGTCTTGACCAATGCCTTGTAGCATTGAAGTTAAGAATCCTTGCTCTCCGGCTAGTTGTCCTCTTTGTGCTATTTGAGAACCTTGTAATCCTAGTCTTGCTAGATCGTTAAGAGCTTTCTGTCGGTTGTCTCCTAATCCTAGTAATTGAGCAAGCATACCTCCGGCTTGTCGTTGGTCTTGTTGTGCTTGTCCATAAGCTTGAAACAACGCTTTATTCCTAGAGTCTTCATTTGCTATAGCATTTGCTAGTTGTTCAGGAGTTCCTCCAAAAGCACCTATTCGTAAACCACCTCTACCTTGCGCTCTTAATCTGTTCTCTAAATCCAAACCGCGCCTTTGTTCTTCAGGTCTTTGAATAGCTCTTAATTGCTCATACAAAGCTCCTGCGCGATCCATAGGGTCACCCCCTAGTTGATCTAGAAAAGACCCTGCTGATCCAAATAGACGGTCCTGTAACGCTTGTTGTTCGGGAGACAGTTGAAAGTTTAATCCACCTTCAGGTGTAGCATCAACTCTACCTTGTGAAGACATTACACTGAAAGGTCTAAACTGTGATCCTTCTCTTACTGATTCACCAGTATCAGTATACTTACCATAAGTATCTTCACGCAACTGTCGTTGTCTATCGACTGCTCGTTTAGCGTCTTTGTATCCAGTTAAGCCGCTAACTAAATCACTTAAAAATCCCATTAATATGTTCCTCCGCTTATTGTTCCAGTTATAGTAGTAACAGCTAACGTAGGAATAGTAACTGTACCTGTAAATGTTGGGCTTGCTAAATCAGACTTTGAATTTACAGCCGTTTGTATGTTATCAAACTCAACACTGAATTCTGATCCTCTAATTATTTTGGCTGTGTTTCCAGATGCCAAACTATCTTTTGCTGAAAAGGTTGTTGTTGGTGTATAATTACTCATTATATTGTTCTCCCTAATAATACGTTTACGTCTATTTGTTGTAAAGAATAACTTTGTCCTTGGATAGTTGATTCAATACCTATAGTTAATACATTGCCACTTCCAGAACCATTAACTGTTGGATTTTGTAAATCAATTCCTCCTGAATACTCAGCGGTTGTGTTATATTCACTTACAGCATATTCTCCTGCGTTTGATGCTAAGTTGTTTTGCTCGTTATTAATTACTTGTTTATTAAAAGCCGTAGTATAATCATACCCCCAATTAAGAACTGTTTCAGCATCTCGATTTCCTATTACTGTTATTCTAAATTTTTTAAGAAACTTTAAATTAGAAGAGTTTCCAAAATTCATAGGATTACTAAAATAACTTAATTGATAATCTTTAGGTACATAACTTCCATTTTCAATTTCTTTATCAAAAAATCCAGTATATTTATATAACCCGCCAAGCTTACCTACTATTAATGAGTTATCTCTTCTTGTAGTAAAACACAATGGATTTATGTCTGACCATGTTGTTACCCTAAATGCACCGTCTGGTAAACTACTTCTTACATCAAAACAAATTACAGTATTACTATTAGGAAAAGTTAACAAATAAAAAGCTTCTTCAGCATTATATCCAGATTTTATATTAGCTTTGTTTGTTTCTCGCTGTACTAAAGTTAGTAAATCACTTCTTATGTTTTTACTAACATCTCTCATAGGCATAGATTTTTCCTGTATAACTCTGCCTAAACTTCTTACTCCTGTATCTGACAAGAATAAAACATCAGTACCTATATTTTGTACTGAATCTCTTGCTATACATCCTACTCCTGCTATACTATCTGTTAAAGCTAATGAAGTAGGGCTTTCTGGATTACCATAAATTAAAATAGATTTTTTACAAAATATAATTAAGAATCCATTATGAGCGTGTAGTGCTACTATTTCATCAGGACCGCTTGGTAAGTTTTCGCTAATGTTTAAACTTCCTGCTAGATTAGCCGGAGGAGTAGGTCCGCTTTGAGGAGTCCAAGCGTTTGCTCCTTTACCTATTAATGTGTCACTAAAAAATACAGTTGTTTTATTGTTAGCAATATCAGCCGCCCAAAGTCTACCAAAAGCAGACAACACTTCATTAGCTTGAGGAGCCGCTGAATCTGCTACTGTTAAATCAACTAACGCATTGTTTTCATAAACTAAAGGATTATGTCCTGCTTGAAAAAAATAAGTATCGTTTCTAAAGTTTACAATTTTCCAATCATTAGCTGTTATGTTATATCCTGAAGGAAGTGTTTGCTCAATTAAATCTATTCCTTTAAATATTTTATTTGTACTTCCTTCCGTTCCTGTAGAGAATATTTCTACTGATCCGTTTTCCAAAACAGATTCAAAAGTAGTTTCAATAGTTTTAGTTGTAGAACCGCTATGTAAATTTGTTAAACCTTTTCTTGCTCCGATTCTACCTTGTTTATCTATAACACAATTAGTAGCTACAGATGCAAAGTTAGGATCAATACCTACAGGAGAATCTGTGGTATTTAAACCAAAAAAAGCAGGAGCTTGAATTGTAAGTTGTTGTATAGGTTGAGCCATTATACTGGCATCCAAATAGCTTCGCCCTCAGACCTTGCTACATCTAAAGCAATACGGTCTGCTAGGGTTTGATTAGCAATACCAAACAGTTCACTTGCTGAAGTTCCTCCTGTCTCTCCTCTTTCTCTTGCCGCAAGTGCATAAGCATATTGTATTATTGCATCTGAGGGTGCAAATGCTTTATCTGTATCAGCAGACATTCTACCTTTTTTATCTACTGCGTTAATTCTGATTGTATATTGTTTATCAGGAATAGGGTAAATATCTATTAAAGCTTCTCCTGTTTCACTAAATCCATTCCACGAATAATATACTGGAGAACTATTAGGTACAGAACTGTTTAAATAAGCATTGTTCATATACGTTGATGATACTGGTTTCATAAAATAATTAGAAGTATCATTAATAACATCTAATGTTTTTAAACCAACATCTGATTCTGATAATTGATAACTAAATACATTAACAATTGTATTTATTGTGAATGTAGTTCGTAATGAGTGCCAATCCCAAGAATCCTCAACAATTCTTTTTGCATCATTTACTAACTCACCAATTAATTTAGAATAAGAATTTTGAGAAACGGTAGTTACTTCGTTTTCTCTTAATCTAACCAAAACACTATTAACTAACTCTCTATATGTCATGCTTTCCCCTTAACTTTTTCCATTCCTCTAATTCCTGACATTCCCAACATTCCAAGCAAAACAGGATAAAGTAGGTCGCTTTGTATCTCCGGTACTGGTAACCAGATACCTAGAAATGGACTTATAATTACATTGTACATCAAGCCAATCCAACAGCAATGGCCAATCATGGGCCGCCAAGTTCGCTGTAACATACTGCCTTGTGCTTCTATTTTAGCAAGTTCAATCTGTGCTAACATTATTTCCTGATGTTGTTTTTCGGAAAGCGTTGCTATCTCATGGGCTAACTTAGCTTTCTTATCTGCATCAGGTATAAACTTATCTAATAATCCAGTTACAGGCTCAACTAAAGTGTTTAATAACAATGACATTTATGCTGTCCTTTTATACATATATACTGAAATGTAAGGCTGTAAAAGTTCTACAGGATCTCCGTTACCAGTAGAAGTAGTTGTTCTCGTTAAAGTAGTACCGTCTAACTCACTTATAATATGATCTGGTCCGCTACTTTGCTTTTCCATGTTTGTTTCATTATCATATTGAACATCGTGAGTGTGTGCAGGAAGTTGACCAACAGTTAAATTAGTTGTTTTATTACCACCTGTAGTTCCAGATGATGCGTCAAAAGCAGTATCAGTAGTACTGTGAGCTACTAAAACTCTTCCTTCTCCAAAAACTTCCCAAGTTCCTCCGCCTAATATAGTGTTAACATCACTTGGAGTAGCCGCTGTAACGCTCATATAAATAGAACCAACAGGATAGGAATTAACAGCAGGAGCTACTTCCACTACTGCACCGCTTGAGTTTTCTACATAAAGCTTTTGGTCAGCCGTGTTTACAGCAAGTTCAGCACCTGATCCTCTAGTTAAACTAGTAGGTTTACTTGTTGCTGTGTCGCTTGATTTAGTCAATATTGTTGTCATTTTATTTTCCTATTCGTTTTCATTTTCTTCCGGTACAGGCTTAGGTATTACTTTTATACTATGAGGTGTTACGTCTTCAGGGTCTAACCAAACTGCCTCACAGTATGCTTGCTCTACAGGTTTATAGTAGCTATCTTCTCTACTAAGTAACTGTGCGTACCAACGACAATCCTGCAAGCTTCTCCAGATTGTTGTCCGCTTTCCTTCAGGTTCTCCATTTACAATTATTACTAATGCAAAAAAAACTTTTAAATTCACTTACTGCTTGGCTAGCATTATCTCAATAAGTTTACCTAATTTTTCATCAGTACTCTTTGAAATTTCCGCTTGATCTGCCAACCCATCTGCAATTGTTTTTATTGCTTGTGCATTTAAAGCAATTTGTTTACCATGTTCCGCACTAGAACTAGTTACCTTTTCTACTATTTTTTCTACACGTTCCACTTCTTTAGCGGTAGCCTCCGCATTAGCTTTAGCCGCGCCGTAGCTTATAGCTCCTACAAACAAAGATACTACTAATGGTAATGCCCATAATGGTAATTGAACACTAGGATTAGACATTCCAAGGCACTCCTGTAGTAATTGCAGGTGCTTTACTGTCAGCTATTTGAGCCGCTATGCTTGCCTCGATGTCATCAGCAGATACAGACTCAGATGCTTTGACCCAAACTATTACAGCATCCTCAGTCAGATCAGCGTACTTGACGTAATCTTCTTTGGTTGAATCAGGTGTCCAAGAACAAGTGCCGTATGATGATCCGTAGTGAGTAACTGCGTCATCGCCAGTGCCTACTACTTCGGAATCTTCACAACGCCAATGCGCTACAATGACACCATCCTTATTCGGAGCTTTGCTGTTACGCTCTAACTCCACTATTTTCCACGTTGCCGCCATGTCTTACTCCTTTTCTTTAAGTGATTTAATTTCTTTCCTAAGGTTTTGTATTTCTTTCATCATCAAAGGGACGAGCTTAGAATAATCTACGCCCATCATTTCGTGATCTTCGGTAGGTGTTGAGACTGCATCAGGACATTCCAAAATCAATTCTTGAGCTATCATTCCGTAATCTTGGTGCTTACCTGTCTTCTTCCAATCAAATTGGCGTACTTTAATTTTGTCTATGATCTCGCCAGAGTCTTTTGCATCTTCTATGTTGTCTTTTAATCTTGCATCCGAGGATGTTGGGAACGATGTTGCTGTACATGATCCTGTAATCGTCACATTCCCAGTTGAACCAATAGTCATTGCATTTATCGCAGAACCATCGTCTGAAACAATAAATTCAAACTGACTTATTTCTTCATTACCATCTACGTTCTTTAACGCAATCCTTCCAAATGACTGATTAGCATGGAAGTGTATAGGTGCATAGGTGTTAGTTGCAGTAGCAGTGTTTTTAATTTCTAACCCTTTAGTACCACCGTTTGTTGTGCTTGTATTTGTATCACTGAATTCTACTTTTAAAGTTTTAGAGGGGGTGGTAGAGCCAATCATCACGCCAGAATTAACAACGCTCATTGTTATGCCTGTCGCTGACCCTGCTCGCATATCAATTCTGTCGCCATTATGGACATATTCTATTCTGCCAATATTAACTCCGTTATCTTGATATCTAATTAAGCCACTTCTGTTTGCGGCAGAACTATTTAAGTAGATAATTGGATCACCGCCTGACGTAGACTTAATACGCAAAGCCGCATCACCACTTATGTCATTTTCTACAGTTAAAGCTCTAGTGTTTATGGTTCCTGCGAAATGAGCGTCTTTAAAACGAGCCGCTGTTTTGCCTAAATCGACAGCATTGTCTCTTGCGGCTCCAGTGCTTTGAGTCACTGGATGAATTACATTAATCGCATCCTCAAATGTTATGCCTGTGTCACCTGTACCTATTGTAATATCACCACCGGCAGTTCCAACTGAGCCTACGATACCCCCTGCCTTGTATAGCTGAATAATTGCACCATCTGAGCCAACACGATTAAATAACCCTGCTTCTGCGGTTGCCCCTGCCATAATAGTGCCGCCATTCGTTATTCCCGCGCCAGTGCCGCTTGAGAATGTAAATGGAATTGTAGAAGAAGTACCCACCAAAAAATTACCTGATGAGTCTATGCGGAGGCGTTCACTCGTATTATCGTAAAATATAAGGCTTTGATTTGACCTTATTTTCCAAGGGCCATTGCTATCATTATCGTCTAATACTAATTGAGATGCGGCTACTGATGAACTACCAATTTGCAAACTTACTACATTTGACTCAGATAAAACTGATGTAGTTCCAACTCCCAAACCAGTTGCGGCAAATAAATTCCCTGAAAAATAACCGTCTTTGAAGCGATAAGCAGATAAACCTAAATCTAGTGTTCCATTGGTGGCTCCACCAGTATCTACATTGATTGGATAAACAGAGTTGACATCTTTATTAAAATTAATACCTGCATCACCAGAACCTATATAGAGATTGCCACTGTTACCAGTACCAATACTACCCACCAAAGTTCCAGTGTCTTTCCTAAAGTCTAAAAGGCTACCATCTGTACTCAAACGATTTAAGGTTAGGCAGTTACCACCAGATTTAACGATGCTTGTGTGGCCTGTGGATTGCATTCTGATTCCAACATCACTATTGTTATCTGCGGTTTTGCCTATTAATAAATTGCCATTTGCTTTAAAAATTACTTTCGTACTACCATTTGATTGAAAATAATGATCCGATACTGCGTTGTATGTTAAAGATGCAGAACCTTTTAAACCATAATCTCCACCATTAAACTTTAAGAAGCCACCTGTAATGTCTAGCTTTTCGTCTGGAGAAAAAGTGCCAATACCCACGCGCCCTTCATGAGTGATGACCATTTTACTGTCGCTAACTTCAGCATTTCCATTATCATCATTGCTGTCTACGACAAAATGTAAATCACCTCTACCATATGCACTACCATCATTTTTAAGAATAATCCCTGCTTTTGCTCTCTCATCATCGCTCCCTGCCGTTGCTTTGAACCTTAACCCTACCTCTGTATTCTGACCAGAACTTTGATATGTTGTATTTTGGATTACGAGGTTTTTATTGTCGTTCCCTGATATATGTAAATCTGCTCTGGGTGCAGTGGTGCTTCCCACCATTAGGGATGAAAGAACATTGACTGAACCAGTACCATTTGGGTTTAAATGAATGTTGCCGTTGGTTTCTTTTGCATCAATTCGCAGATTACTTCCGTTATGGTTGAAGTTACCAAAGTTTGTTCCATTGTCGCGTAAGAATACGTTTCCTCCATCTGCATCAAGAAAAATGTCAGAAGCACTATCTATAAAAAAGTTTCCGCTTGAAGTTGCAATCGTGTTGCCGTCTATATTAATTGTATCTACGGTAACACCTGCGTTGGCTGTCACGCTACCTGAGAAAGTGGCGTTGCCTGTGTTTGCAATAGTTAAATGATTAGTTGTTCCATTAAGGCTACTAAAAATGTGACTATAGGCATTGTAGTAATTGTAACTTGGCTGTAATTGAATTCTATTGCCATTGGAATGCGATATTGTTGGATAACTCGATCCAGTTGCATTTACAGTAAGCCCTGTGCTCGTAATAGCACCACTAGAGATTGTGCCTATACTTGATAAATTACCTGAACTATCTATTCTCGTTGTGCCACCTGTTTTAAGGTTTCCTGCTACATCAATAAATGGTGTACCTCTTCCATCCATAACAACAACTGATGTGCCGCTAGAATTTCTAGTATTTATAACGCCACCAGTTGATGTGGGGGTTAAAGAAATATTGTCTGTGCCATCTGTATGATCTACAGTAATAGCACCACTAGAGATAGTTCCTATATTAGTTAAGTTTCTTGATGCATCTATTACTGTTGTTGTGCCAATTTTAAGAGAGCCATTATAAACACTTACATCTGTGTTTCCGCCATCTCGCCCAAACCATACAGTTGATGATTGATTGGAAGCAGGGAAAATATTTAATCCTTGAGACCATGAAAGGAATCTCCAATCTTCTCCTGCATTGTCTGTTCTTTTAATTCTAAATTGATAATCATTTGCTGTTGCTAAGATAGCACCACTAGAGATAGTGCCACAGCTAATACTTGATGCACCTATCAACGTACCATTCATCGTTAAGTTTCTGCTGATAGACACATCTTTTTCATCAGTAAGACGCATTGCGATTGCAGTTGTACCGCTAGAGTTTGTCGTGTAGAAATCTAAATTAGATGCGGGTGCGCCAGTAGTATTCTTAACCTTAATCTCACCATCTGGTGCCGTAAAGCCCATAGTGATTGCGCTTGTATTTGCTGATGCTGAACCAGTAATTTTAGCTGAGCCTGTTACGTCAAGACCACTCGCAGATAAAAGCATTTTTTGAGTGCCGCTTATTTTAAAGATATGACCTACGCCACCACTGACAACATCAGTAAACTCATGTCCTATTGCCATGTAATTCGCGTTGTTATATGCAATCTTAAGAGGTATAGCCGCAGTTGAGTTTATTTCAGTAGCACCATTTGCAGTAAGCCCTGTGCTTGTAATAGCACCACTAGAGATAGTGCCTCCTAAATGCAAATTTTTGAATCTTGCGTCAGCCGCACCAATATCCATGATATTATCTCTGGCTACATTTGCGGCAGTAACATTAAAAAATTTAGTGCCGCTAGTGTGTACCCTTATTCCACCATTTGATCCATTTAAAAAACCACCACTTGCATTTACAGATGATGCTGTAATAGCACCACTAGAGATAGTGGAATTAAAAGTAGCCGCACCTGATTCCGAAATAGTCATTCGGTCTGTCATTGTGCCATTTGTAGCTGAAGTGGATAGTGTTAATACACCTCCAACATTTCCTGATGCTTTAGTACCACTAATCTTACCAAAATTATTTGGACTACCTGTTCCTGAAGTATATCCTTGTAAAGTAATTGCTCCACCAACACCTGTAGCGGCTGATGTAAGGTCTCTAATATTAAGTGTAGGACTTGTTCCATGTATGTCTAAAATAGTAGCAGGTGCTGAATGTCCAATTGCAACCCGATTACTACCACCATCAACAAACAGCATATGAGTGTTGCCGTTTGATTCAACGCGGAAGTCGGCAGTAGAACCACTTTCATTAAATATTGTTGCTGAACCACCTTGACCAGTGTCTTGAATACCATCTGCAACTATTACTCTATTAGCGGTTACGTTATTATTAAAAGTAGCCGCACCTGCATTGGACATATCAAGGGTAAGGGCTGTTATGTTTGCACCGCCATCATTACCTCTGAAAAGCAAATCTCCATTAGATATATTTGAAAAAAGTGCTAAGTCATTTCCGCTTTTGAAAATAATTCCAAACTGTGTCCCACCATCAGAAAATCTAATATCTCCGCCATCTGCATCAAGGATGATGTCACCTGCAACGTCTAATGTTAAATTACCAGAACTAACATCTATCTCATTGCCATCTATTGTGATGTTATCTACAGTAAGAGATGGGGCTGTAAGACCCCCTGTAAGAGTGCCTCCAGATAGGGGTAGGAATGAACCGCTAAGATTTGCAAATTCAACTATACTGTTACTAGAGTTCTTATAAAATATTTTGCCGTCAGCATAGTTAATCGCTAACTCACCATGCTCTAAAGAAGAAGGTGTATTAGATGACGTGCCAGAATTTTTTAACTTAATTGTTTGAGCCATAGAAGACTACCTAATTAAAATGTACCGCCATTTATAGTGTAGGTTTGGGTAGCAGAGTTTCCTTCGTGTATAACTCCATGCAAATTACCGTCACCATCATCAATTTCAAATTGCGTTCCGTTGTATAAAAATTTTGGATTAATTCCGTTAGTCCGATCAACCTCAAGACCTGACGCTCCTGCTTGTGCAGATGTTTGCCCTACACCTACAGTTATTGTTTTGTCAGTGACATCTAAATCGGTAACGCTGACATTTTGCTGATTAATGTCTCCTGTTATTTTAAGATCACCACCTAATACAAGATCCCCAGTAGCTGTAATACCCCCATCCTTAAGTGTTACACCATCTATTTCAACACCATGTCCAGAAGTGTATTCCTGAATATCGTCAACTTTTAAAGGTCTAGCAATAACTTCTACAGCGGCATTTTTAATTTTTAATGCGTCATCTGATCCTGCCGCAAAAAATATTGTTTCAGCACTACTGTTAGATGAAAATAGTTTATTAGCTGATTGATCAACAACTTCTAAGTCTTGACAAATTAGTTTTAAGTTTCCAGTACCGGCATCTTCTATTACAGAATTAT
>TARA_B100001093_G_scaffold45887_1_pt1 | contig 35871 bp, 35 predicted proteins | sample TARA_B100001093 | Tara Oceans TARA_B100001093 (sample SAMEA2623116) | marine metagenome | biome: marine biome (ENVO:00000447); feature: surface water layer (ENVO:00002042); material: "saline water (ENVO:00002010), including plankton (ENVO:xxxxxxxx)" | depth 5 m | reverse complement strand
TGCACGTGATTGAACTTGTTTTTCTCACGAACTCGAACGGTGGATTGACCGATATTGGTGAACCCAGTGCATCGCTATCAAATCTGAATGTTCCCTACTGCAAATAACTTCTCTTGCATTTGCAGCGATGGCTTTGCTCTTCGTTGATGACGTACAATGGGTGGTTATACTGTCGGTGTTGGTCGTCTGTGGTTCTTTGATTCGGTTACATGTGGCGTTAACAGTGCGGTGGCACTTGGTATTATGACGCTGTGCCTCGTACAGGCTAGTACCTCGAATGAAGGAATGGCCGCTGAATCCTCAGGATCCAAAAAGCAAGCTTGGAATGATGTTGACGTTCGATGATGGCTCATCGGCAGTATTCTTCAGTGTCGCGGATGGCACCATCCGTGAATGATTGATTGCAAATCAAATTCGCCGCTCTCACTTCGTTAAAAAATGTTTTTCGCTCCTTCAAATCAGTGGTTTAACCCGATGCTATCATATATGGATGGCTGGTCGGAGGCTCGTTCACCATGAAGCGAGGCTCACGTGCTTGGAAAAAAACCGGTAACCAACGGTGGAAGTGGCGTAAGAAGAAGTTGCGCCGCCGTAAGCGTGCTCGTAAGCAAGCCAAGTCTTGATTCGTGATGAGTATACATTAGGGAGTATAGTATAGCTTGGTAGTATCGCGGGCTCCAGTTGCACGGGAATGACGACGAGTGGGTTTGCTGAAAGTTGATGACCAACTGGAGCGCCGACCCGTTGCAATCCTGAAGACTGCCCATTTCGATGGGCAATCTCAGAAGAAATCCGCTGGGGGGGGTTCAAATCCCTCTGCTCCCACCTAACTCGAACAGGCGCGTAGTCACGCGTTTTCAAGGCCGCTGGATGAGGTTTTTTGTGTCAATAATTTGGTGGTTAGATTTTCGATGTTTTTGGCCCCACTTCAAACCCTTCTGATTCCCATCTTCTGTGTGTGAGGGCTCAGCCACGCTTTTTGTTCGAATCACAACCGAACTGATTTGATTGTCAATCCTACTTTTTGTTCTTTATTGAACCGATTTTTATGGGACGAATGAACAATATGTTCTTGACGAATGCCATTGACGAGGAACCGAGTGAAAGCCATGCGTCAACTACTTGCCATCGTTTTGTTCGCTGTCATGATGGGTCCTATCACCGGTTCAATTGCCGCCGGTGATTACGACGGCCGCAGTGAATGGTCACGAGTAAGCAGTGAAGGTTTGCAGTGGATTCATTCGGACCAAACCTTCGTAATCCCAGAACAAACCACTCCTGAATGGGTGAATGATGACACGCCATGGTGGGAGCGAACAAATCTTGATCAAAACCGAAATGGAATTCATGATGCTCTTGAATCCATGGTGGACGTCACTGGAATTGCTTTAGTTTACCAAACACAGGTCACTCAAAATCATCTTTCTGCTCTTGAAGCACTCGGCATCACTGATGTCGATGTTCTTGATGCAGTGAACGGCGTGCTTCTCGGTCAAACCAATACAACTCTTTCAACGACCCTTGCAGCTCTTGAGGATGTTGTCATGGTCGAAAAATACGGGAACGTCATTTTTTATGGGGATGTTCAAACCCCCGCAGTGAAAGCCAGCAATTCCAGTTTCTATCCAGTTGGTGCTTGGGATCTCGGCGTCTCGGGGGCAGGTGTGAATATTGCGATGGTTGATACTGGAGTGGATAACGAACACCCTGGTCTCAGCGAGAAGTTCGTTGCTGGGTTTGACGCGGTTTGCTACACCCCTTCAGACCCCATATGCATCGCTGCTGGCGGCGGTTTGAGAGAAACAGATGGAACCTTTGATCCTGATGATGGCAATCAACACGGAACTGCCTGCATGGGTATGGCGGCTGCAACTGGAATCGATGCGAGTGGTGCACAAACTGAATTCTATGGCTCCGCACCCGATGCTGCCCTGGTTGATGTTCGAATTGGAACTGACGCTGGTGCTGGACCGTTTGAAAATTATGTTCTTGAACAAGAGTTCTACGAATCAGCTATGAATGGCATTCAATGGATTATCGATAATAAAGACACTGAATGGCAAGATGCTGACGGCACCAATTATGGAATCGACATCCTCTCACTTTCCTGGGGGATTACTTCCCATGAAAGCGGTGGTTCAGACGGTGGCGATATGCACAGTGAAATTCTCGATGTTGCTATGGAAGCAGGTATTGTCGTCAGTGTCGCTGCTGGAAACGACGGCCCGAGCAATGAAGGGCTCTCTGGTATGGGATCTTCTTCTCTTTCAGTTACCGTTGGAGCAACGGATGACCTGAATACCGTTAATCGTGAAGATGATACTATTGCAGGATATTCATCTCGTGGACCGCGTGCAGACAACGGTGATGGGAATCCACTCAACGAACTCAAGCCTGAAATTTCAGCACCGGGTTCCAATATCATTCAAGCAGAAGGTTGTGTCACGAGTGGTGGTTGCAACAACTTCCTCGGAGGAGATGCCTCTGATAACGGCTATACTGGCCGAGGTTCCGGCACTTCGTATGCGACTCCTGCGGTTTCAGGAATTATGGCTTTAATGCTTGAAGCGAACCCTGACCTGTCTCCAGCAGAGATCAAAGAAATCATCAAACTCACTGCTGAGCGTCGAGGCGAAGCAACTCAACCGGATGTTGACCCGTTCTGGAATCGCGACTTTGGCTGGGGAATGGCAGATGCCTATGAGGCGACAAAAATGGCATTCCTCCTCAAAGAGCAGAATCTCACCGGTGTTGTTGATGTTTACACCCAAGTTCATATTTCAAACGCTTCCAATAATGGAGGATTGTACCTCATCGAAGGTATGGCGTGGAGTCAGGCAGATGTCGTTAGTGCAGTGGAATATCGAATCGGTGACGGTCCATGGATGAGCGCAACTTTTGATGAAACCAGCGGCCAACTTGCGGCACTGCAACGATTTAACTGGACGGTGGCTTTAGATCTCGCAAAGGTTGGTTACGGTGAACAAACCATCGAAATACGTGGCCTTAATTCCAACGGTGTGCAGTCTCTCCCAGTGTCGGTGACGGTGTTGGGTGAAGGCGATTCGGTCAGTAGCAGTGGATTTAGCCTGCCGTTCCTCGGAAGTCTTGTCGGGCTCGGCGTTTGGATTCTACTGGCAGCAGGTGTGCTGTTTATCGCTCGTATTGACCCACCATTGGGTCTTCAACCCCACGATGCTGAGGCATCTATTGAAGCTGCCCTCGATGCAGACCATGATTTGGCAGAAACCATTGATGCTATCCTCGTGGAAAGTGATTCGACTGCTAAAAAGGAATCCAAGTCGCCTTAATAGGCCCGTAGTTCAAAAGCACTTGGCGGTTCGGTGATAGCATGAGTGACTTCAGTGACAGAGTGACGGGTATCCAACCCACTGGTGTCCGGAAAATGTTTGATTTAGCCGGTGACGACACTATTTCATTTGGATTAGGTGAGCCCGACTTTCAACCACCTCCGGTGGCCATTGAAGCATTCCACCAAGCGATGTTGGATGGTAAAAACAAGTACACCACAACTGCCGGAATGCCCACATTCCGTCAGACCATCGCCCAATCATGGGAAGCGTATCAACCTGGCATGGACGAGCATAACGTCTGCATCACAATGTCAGGGACGAATGCTTTGTTGAACTTGTTTTTGAGTTTGGTCAATCCAGGTGACAATGTTTTGCTCCCTGAACCTTATTTCCCACTGTACGGACCGGATGTTTCGATTGCAGGTGGAGAAGCGAAGTATTACTCCTGTCTGTTTGAAAACGAGTTTATTCCACAAGTCGAAGATTTAGAAGCACTGGTTGACGAACACACCGTCGCCATTCTCTACAACTTTCCAAGCAACCCTACCGGAGGTACGCTCAACGACCAACAGCGAGATGCGCTGCTCGATTTCGCAGCACAGCGTAATCTCTGGATTATTTCAGATGAAGTGTATGACCGAATCGTGTTTGAAGACAAGCATGTCTCGTTCATGGGCACTGGATACGAGAAAGTTTTCATCGTCAATTCTTTTTCCAAGACGTTTGCAATGACTGGCTGGCGAATGGGCTACATCATCTCCGATAATCGAGAAGCGATGCAGCAGATTATCAAAATGCAGTATTATATCACGGCATGTTCCAACGATGCCATGCAGTATGCAATTCTTACCGCAATGGAAAAAGCCAGTGATTATCCAGACATCATTGCTGCAGAATTCCAAGTACGACGCGACTACATTGTCTCTCGATTGAACGCCATGCCGGGAGTCGAATGCCACAGTCCGAAAGGGGCTATCTACGTGTTTCCCAAAGTGAATGTACCGGGGATGAACTCAGAAGAAGTCGCCATGGAACTGCTGAAAGATGGCGTTCTATGTTCTCCAGGTACTGCATTTGGCCCGTCTGGAGAAGGTCACTTACGCTTCGCTTTCACCATAGGAATGGACCAGATACAATCCGGAATGGATAAGGTTGAACGTACACTGCTACGCTTGCAATGTTGAGGGATAAAAATGACGCTTCTTTCATCGACAGGATTTTTCGTGGTTGGTGCGCTACTTGGGCATCTTCTTCCTCGATTCCCGTTTTTGTTGATGTCGAGAGCGAAGGGGTTCAATACTCGTTTCCCTCCTCACCCTGAAGCAGTACCCCTGTCACCTCATTTGACTCAACGCGTCCTGCACATGCGCATGTTTTACTGGATGGGGTTGCTGGTAGTCTTGCTCCCTCTCGGTCTTGGCTTGGTTTCAGTTCGATGGGGTAATGCATCGTTTGGATTTGGTTTATGGATTTCAGGAGGTTGGTTTCTGATGAACCGTACGCAATCGTTCATTGGTGGCCTTCAGCCACCTTGGACCCTTTCGATGGCAACGGAACTTCAGATGATTTCGAACAAAGCCGAAGGTCCCGATGCGTGCTGCAACTGGGCATCGCCTCATTGGCAAGTCGCTACAGTGGTCTGCGTAAATTGCAAAGCTGAGTTGTCTCGAATGGCACGTCCTGATTTGGGCAGAAAACGCTCAGAACGCCGTCCATTAGGATTTTTACGATTGTTGATCAGCGATGGATATCCGATGGTCACGCTTCCAGAAGAGGAAGAATGACGGTCCAAGAGCGCTCCATTGCAACCGATACTTTTCCCTCTTTTTCAAGGGCAATCTTTGAGGTTTGAACGAAACAGGAACGTCCATGGGGAGGTATGCTCGGCGTAAAACGCTCATTCCCCGAATATGGCTGACCTTCGTCGCTTTTTGTCAAGTTTTTCTCACTCCGCTGGTTGCCTTCTCAATCACGTACTTGATTCAAATTCATTTTCAAGACGATGGATTCCGATTTTCGTTTGATTACGACATGATTCCTTGGATTGGTGCAGCATCGTTGATGTATGGGATGATCGCCTTGTTTTTGGCACTCATCATGGGTGGTTTCACACCGCTTCGAGTAGTTGAAAAGGGTGGATGGCGAAACTATCTAGGTTTTAGTCGAGTTTCGGGAGACGCTTCAGCTCGTCGTTTAGCTCGGCAGAAGTACGCTCTTTCTCCGCATGCCAGATTGACTGTTTTAGCCCACGAGCGATGGGAAGACGGCCATTCGATTCTTTCAACGCACGGTGGTTTGATTCTCTTGTCTGTACCTTTCCAGGTGCTGTTGGCGACCGTCCCGTTGATTCTTGTTCTCTTAATTCCCGACAGCATCATGCACGAAGACCGCCGGCTTGAACTGTCGTTACTCGTCTATCTGTTTGGTTTACTTGCGACCATGAAGATGTATCCGAAGGTCGCAGAGCGCTACATTGGTATCGCTTCTTTCACACGGCGTTGGCTTATTTCCATGACCAAACTGTCGTGGCTTGCCCCGGTACTCGTACTTTGGCTGCTAGGACGGGTTGCCAGTGTTGCAGTAATCGGCTGGATGGGGCCAGATTTAAGTCTAAACATCGATATCGAGAAGCAATTGTTCGAATCTTCACTCGCCATTAATTCGATTCCAGAAACCTCGTTCCTCGATTTGCTTACTGCGCTGGCCGTAATGCCGCTTGCGGCTTTCACCACAATGGCCGTTCTCGGTGCAGGCTCTTCGGACCCTCCTGAATGGATTTACGAATACCGGGTATCGTCATTGAAACGTGAACCTCCGGCGCCTTCCACCCCTTCACTTCTTTCCAAGGGTGTGGGAATCGCAGCTTCAACGGCTACCACTGCAGCAGTTCTTGCCTCGACAACCGTCGCCACGCATGCTTCCTCAGCCGTCCAGTCTGCGGTCGGAATGGTATCAGGAGCATCTTCTGTTGGAGGAGCGTCCACTGAATTTTCGGGCGTAGCGGACACTGTGAAGAGTCTTGATGACGTTTCTTCGGTGACAGATTCCCTTCCAGTTCAAGCTGAGGAACTCCAGTTTGATGGAATCAGTGATTTGTTTGACCAGCGAAACGAGGTCAGCGAGATTTCTGATGCGGTGCAAAAGGTCACAAGCGGTCCATCTCACGACGAACCTGCCATCACAGGGCTGGGTAAATTCACTGAATGAAGTCGAATTTGCTGCTGACCCCGTAGGGGTCATCAAATGGCCATCTCTATATGCCACTTGAAACTCCGGTGTGTTGTTGGTCTTATGCGTCGCTTGTCTCCATTGACTCTTGTTGCCCTTTTACTGTTGCAAACTCTCGCTGTAGGTGTCGCAGTACCCGCCAGCGCCGCATCAGCCCGTGGCGGTGCAAACGACGATTTCCGAGTGACAGTGATTGAACTTGGAAATGAAACAATTGCGCCAAATGTGTGGGTGCAATCAAACGGCACGACCGTCGATTATTTGTTTGAAGGTGATTCTGTTGAAATCAGCATGACCATTCAGCGAGGAGGGAGTTCATTTTCCAGTAAAACTACGGATGCAATGGTACAAATTATTCATCCGATCGGGTACGTTATGGAAACATTCTCTTGGACTTCTGGTGAATTAATCGGCGGTCAGGGGGATTCAGCATCCTTTGTATGGACACCGTCTGCTGCTCACTCGATTTTGGACACCACTACCAACGATCTTTCCGGAGGTCTCATCGTTCGAGCCATGGTTGACAAAGATTCTAATGGTGACGATCGAAACGAGAACGACATGCTTGAACAAACCGTCCCGATTGCGATTATGAAAGACCTTTTCGACGGAACACAGGCTGCAATTAACAGTCCGACATTCATTCCAGGACGTTATCCTGTCGACGGTGGAAATGCAATTGCTCGAGGTTCATGGGTCGAACTATCTGGTGGTGCTGTAGGTTCCAATCACTGGGGCAATTCAGAGGCGGGTAACGACTACCCTTCAAACGCTCATGACCGCCTCGTGAACGGGTTTTTCAACACCCAAAACTCATGTGGAGCAGACGGCCAACTCGATGCTGGCTTGACCAATGCGTACGGCATCTACGTGTGCCGGCAGGTGTTTTACGCCAGCAACTACATTTCGACTCAATTCCACATTCAAGCATGGGGCAGCGTTTCAGCAGGCGACAGTGTGATGATGGAACTCTGGCGTGGATCAGGGTCTCAGAACATCAACGAATCGATTGCATTTGACATTAGTTCAGTAAATCCAAGTCAAGCACCAGACCAGTGGACTAACATCAGTTGGGATCCACAAGTCACCTATCTTGCAAATCCATACGTCACCAACACGAAAGTGTTCCTCGGTGGCAACTCCTACACCATGGGCATGGTTCTGCGAAGCGATGGAAGTGGTGCTTCGGATGGCTTCCACGTCGACGATTGGATTCAATTCGGTATCCGTAAGGTGACCGAATATACGCTCGGTGTTGATTGCGATGCTCCTGAAACGGGATATTCCGCACCTCCCAGCGACGTTATTTCGATGAGTTGCGAAATCACCAACAACGGGTATTCGCCTGCAACTATTCGCTCCAAGAGCAACATCACCAATACAACATGGATGGACCCTGCAAACCCAATGATCCGCCAAGATGCGGTCTACATCAACGCTGCTGGGTATCTTACCCTTGCAAATGACCACGACACTGATATTTTGATTCCTCCAATTCAGGGCGGCGAATCGATTGATTTGTGGGTCAACCTTACCATTCCTCCCGGTGCCGATGTCCAACAATTGACCTGGTCATTATGGTTCCAAGATGCATCTGGCCAAAATTCTGGAGAAAAGGGTAGAATCTCTGCTCCAGTTGGTGTCACCGAACAATTTGGTGTCTCGCTTACAAGCACCGTACCACTTCTCGCCTCAACCATTGGACCTGGCGGATACGACATGATTCCATTCAGGCTACAAAACTCAGGGAACCGCGATGCTTCGTTCAACCTCGCCACTCAATTTTCTGAAGATGGCTGGTCGAGTATCGTCACAAACGAAACCGGCTCTCCTGTGTCTATTCCTGTCTATGTCCCAAGGGGGCAAAGCGTCAACCTGATGCTGAACGTCTCTGCAGCGGACAAGGCGAACCCCGGAACAGTTTCTTTCAACCTCCGAGCAACGTGCCCGTCCTGTGGTGCATTGTTTGGAAACGATGTGCTGGTTCGAAACATCGATGTTCCCGTGTTCCGTGAAGTCAGTCTTGAGACCGATCAAACAGACCTCTCTGGACCCGCAAACGGAAACGCAGTCAAGGTGTACATTACGTTGTATAACCTCGGAAACGATGACGAACAATATGACCTCTCCTTGACACAACAGAATTGGATGCTCGGTGCAAATCTCGCAGCAAGCCAAACGCAGGTACTGGATGCTTGGGAAGGAGACACCATCATCCAACTCAATTTGCCGATGCCAATCGGACTAAGCCCGGGACTTTATTCTCTCAGCGTAATCGCCACAAGCGTTGACGACCCCACAGTTCGTGCCTCGCTTCCAATGACCATCGATATCCTCGATACGGCAGCTGTGGATGTTTCTGATGAAGACGCAGACCAGTCATACATTCCAGGAGACCCTCCTCAAACCATGGCATTTGAAGTACGCAACGACGGTAACAGCGTTGACAGATTCACCATGTCACTCAATCTTCCAGACGGTATGATGGGTGAATTCACCAATTTGTTTGATGGGATGACGCCGGAAATCGACACTGGGGCAAGTTACAACGTTTCAGTGAGGTTTTGGTTCACCACCGGTACACAGGGCCAACTCACCATGGACGTTATTGCAACCAGTGTGAACGACCCTACAATCGATTCGTTCGGTTCAGCAACTTACCTCGTAGGCTCACAAAATTGGTTGAAGATTATTCCTGCCCAGAAACTGGTCATCGATGAAGCCGACCCTGGGGATGATTGGAGTATCACCGTCACTGTTCGAAACCAATACACGACCGCTCAGTCTGTTTCAATGGATTTGGACAACGGCCAGTCTTCAAACTGGGTTCAATCACGCATTGCAACGAACGACCGAAATTTCGTTCTCGATGTTGAACAAGAGCGCACTGTTACCGTATTCTTCGAAGTATCAGAGACCACGCTTCGTAACCTCGGTCAAGCATCTTTGCTGACTAACCTCACGCTTTGGGCACAATCTGAAACGGTCAGTGATGCTGCCAGCACGACTCTTCAACTGGAATTGATGGAAACTGGCTCATCGGGCGATGGCGTCAACGCTGCATCCGATGAATCATCTCTCGGCCCAATTTTGCTTTGGGTTGGATTCATTGTGGTTCTTGCTGCAGGTGTATTTGTCATATTCCGCATACTTTCTGAAACCGAAGAAGAAGACGATTTCGGCGGCTGGGGAGAAGAAGGGTATGAAGGCAGCATCGAAGCAACCTATGGTGCAGTTGCCGCTGCTCCAACCGTACCTGTGGGCGATGTTCCCGGAACGGTTCCAAAGGCTCTTCCATCGGTACCAGCACAAGCACCTCCACAACCCGCCCCAGCTGCAGCTGTTCCAACTGTACCCGCTGCAGAAGCGACCTCAGAAGTTCCTCCGATTCCAGCTGCGGGTTTGCCCGATGGCTGGACAATGGACCAGTGGAGTGTCTACGGTCAGATGTGGCTCGAACAGAATGAGCAGGCTTGAATCGCTGTAAATTGCAAGCGTAGGGTTCAAGGCACATTCCCCCTCGGCAAAGGTGTAACGGAGATGATATCATGTACGGAAATGGACAAGCCCCGATTTTCATTCTAAAAGATGGAACACAGCGTACTCGCGGTCGCACCGCTCAATCAAACAACATTGCAGCAGCGAAAGCTGTCGCCGATGCCGTACGTTCCACGCTTGGTCCAAAGGGAATGGACAAGATGCTGGTTGACTCCATGGGTGACGTTGTGATTACCAACGACGGTGCAACAATTCTCAAGGAGATGGACATCGACCATCCTGCAGCGAAGATGATTATCGAAGTCGCCAAAACCCAAGAACAGCACTGCTATGACGGTACGACATCTGCCGTCGTTCTCTCCGGTGAACTTCTCAAGCGCAGTGAAGACCTAATAGAACAAAATGTTCATCCGACCGTTATCTGCGAAGGTTTCCGATTGGCTGCCGAAAAAGCTGTTGAACTCCTTGAAGGTCATGGAATTGCAACCCACAACGACAACGCTGTCTTGATGGAAGTTGCCAAGACCGCTCTCACTGGTAAGTCCGCTGGAGCCGTTAAGAGTTTCATGGCAGACATTTGTGTACGTGCAGTGAACGCAGTGGGGATTGTCGAAAACGATGAACGAATCGTCGACCTCTCGGACATCAAAGTCGAAAAGCGCCAAGGTGGATCAATCAAGGATTCTACCCTCATCGATGGGATCCTTCTGGACAAAGAGCGTGTCCATGCAGGAATGCCACGCTCGGTTCAAGATGCGAAAATCGCACTCGTGAACTCTGCGGTCGAAGTGAAGAAGACCGAAGTGGATGCAAAAATCCAAATTACCGATCCGAATCAACTCGCCCTCTTCCTTGAAGAAGAAGAAAATTACATCCGGGGCTTGGTCACGAAAATCCAAGAATCTGGAGCCACCGTTTTGGTGTGCCAGAAAGGTATCGATGAACTCGCTCAACACTACATGGCAAAAGCAGGTATCTTTGCGATTCGTCGAGCCAAGAAATCGGACATGGAAGCACTCTCAAAGGCAACTGATGGACGGATTGTAACCAACCTCGACGACTTGACAGCCGATGACCTCGGTCATGCTGCAAAGGTCGAAGAACGCAAGATTGGTGAATCGGATATGACCTTCATCACCGGTTGTCCCGAGGCAAAGTCTGTATCTGTTCTTCTTCGAGGAGGAACTGAACATGTTGTTGATGAAATTCGACGTGCATTCGACGATGCAGTCGGTGTCGTTTCTGTTGCGTGGGAAGACGGTGCAGTTTTGACCGGTGGCGGTAGCGTTCTCGCTGCGCTATCAAGAGACCTCCGCACCTTTGCTGAAACCGTTGGCGGTCGTGAGCAAATGGCAATTGAAGCCTTTGCATCCGCCCTCGAAATTATCCCTCGTACCCTTGCAGAAAATGCTGGCCTTGACCCGGTCACGACGTTGATCGGTCTACGCAAAGCTCACGCAGATGGTCAATCCCATGCTGGTATCAATGTGTATGAAGGCGGTGTTGTTGACATGAAGGTCGCAAACGTAGTGGAACCAATGCGCGTCGTTGAACAAGCGATTCAGTCCGCAACCGAGACAGCGATCATGATTCTGAGAATCGACGACGTGATTTCATCCAAGGGTGTTTCGATGGATGGCGGCATGGGCGATATGGGTGGCATGGGCGACTTCCAAATGTGATGTTGCATTCTAATTATCCATCTTGAAAAGTTCATTTCCGTACAATTAATCTATCGATTTGTTGCCGTTCATCCACACGGTGAAAGGCGAACCTTCAAAGGCCACTCCAGTGTGGGAAACTTTGCTTACGACTGCGTGAGTAAGGGTGATTGATTTGGCCGATGGTACAAGCGAACCAATGCAGAGTTTACTCAACGGTGACCGCTCCCTGTCTGTGTTCTTTGGTTCACAGACCGGGAATGCCGCTGAGTTGGCCGAAAAGACGGCGAAAATGTCGAAAAAGTACGGACTGGTTCCTTCTGTAATTGACATGGATGGATTCGATGTTTCCACACTTTCCTCTCACAAGCGTGCCCTCATCATTACCTCGACATGGGGTGAAGGCGAGATGCCCGACAACGCAGAGGATATGTGGCAGAATGTTCTTGCTGCAAAGCCATCGCTATCGAACACTGGATTCAGTGTATGCGCTATTGGTGACTCATCCTATGACGAATTTTGCAAGGCAGGAACAGATTGGGATTCGAAATTTAAGGAACTCGGAGCAACTCAAGTTCAACCAGTTCAGCTCTGCGATGTTGACTATGATGAACCGTGGACTGCATGGGTCAATGCAACTCTTCCTCGAATCGCCTGCTTCGATGATGGGGGCGTGTTCCAAGAAGGTCTCGTAGCCGAAATGGAATCGTACAGTTCAGGTACTCAGCAATCTGCTTCTGCTCCAGCAGCTGCCGCTGCCGGTTCATCCGCAGCGGGTGTGTCAGTAACAGGAGGCAGTGATGCATTACAGGGACTGTTTGAAGGAGACCGCTCTTTGGCAATTCTGTTTGGTTCACAGACAGGAAATGCAGCAGGCTTAGCAGAAAAAACTGCCAAGCTTGCGGCAAATTATGGATTGGTTCCGTCGATTTACGATATGGATGGGTTTGACCCGGCTAGTTTGGGGGCGCACAAGCGCACCCTCATCATTACCTCAACATGGGGTGAGGGAGAAATGCCTGACAATGCGGAGACGCTGTGGAATTCAGTCTCCTCACAGTCTCCTTCGCTTTCTGGCGTTCACTTTAGCGTGTGCGCCATTGGTGATTCGTCTTACGATGAGTTCTGCAAGGCAGGTACTGACTGGGATTCCAAGTACGTCGCACTCGGTGCAAATCGAGTCCACACAATTCAACTGTGCGATGTTGATTTTGACACTCCGTGGGCAGAATGGGTCAATGAAGCACTTCCAATGCTTGCATGTGTCGATGAATCAGGAACACTGCAAGAAGTTCTTCTCGATGAAATGAAAGCATTTGGTTCAGGTTCAGGTGAAGAAGTTTCATCTGGTGACTTTGCGCCTGGTATCGTTGTTCACGAAGAGATATCTATCACGTTGTCACTGTTCAGGTATTGCCCTGAGGCTGCAAGCAACGGGTGGGATACAATTGCATGCGCTGTTCCCGGCCACGCAACGGTCGAAGACCTTCTCGTCGCCATTCAACATGATGTTGACGGTAGTTTCGCCTTCCGTCGTGGAAGCGGTAATGGCTCTCCAACATCCGGTGTTCGCGTCAACGGTCGCGTAGTTTTGGCAGACATGGCACGAATCAGCGATTTGGTCAGCGAAGGAGGCGTTCTCAAGGTTGAGCCAATCCCTGGATTCCCAGTTGTTCGAGATCTAATCGTTGACTATTCATCGTTCGAGCAAAGCCGCTCTTCATCGAAACCTTGGCTTCGTGCTGACCCTCGTGACGGTCACACATTGCTCAACAACTCGGCGATGGGTACCATGGAACCTGCTACTGCAACAGCCCTACACGCCATGAGTGATGTTGTATCGTACCAACTTCTACAGTCCATGTCGGATACCTTTGCCTATGATTCTGAATACAAGGGGCCTGGTGTTCTGTTGCAACAATGGACCCGCAGTATTGATCCTCGAACTGGAGAAACACAGCAAGCAGAATTGCTTGACTCAATTGGAAGTGAGCATGGCGTTTGGGCTGAAAGTGACTTTGCATCTGTCGCACGGTACGGTTCAGACGGTCGAACTGCTTCCAAGGCATTGAACGCTGCACGGGGCAAACTCCTGAACGCAACCAACTACTCTGGTGCTCATGGACGTTTGGTCAAGTGGTATGGACGCAGTGTCAAGTGGAGCGGTAACGTCAACGAAACCACTCTTTACCGCCAAGTTCTTGGCCCTGTCGGTCTTTTGGCCAATATTTTTGACGGGGTATCTGCGCGAATGTTCCTTGGTTTCACGCGCAACGGAGCACCACCTATCCGAAGCCTTCAGGCTCTTCTACTTCCTCCCGCAGGAGTAGGTAAAATTCCAAACATGATCAACAAGAAAGTCGTAGCACATCACGAAGTTGTGAGCTTATTCAACGAAGTTGACCAGAGATTCTAGGTGATGATATGGCCAAAAAGCTTGCTTATTATCCCGGTAATGCTGCTCGCGGATCATCGTACGAGGTAGAAGATTGCATCCATCTTCTTTGCTCTACGCTCGGTATTGAACTGGTTGAAATTCCTAAAGCAAGCAGTGATGGTGGCAATATTATCAAACAGTCTTCACCGAAACTACAGCATGCTTTAGTGGCTCGCAATCTCGCTTTGGCTGAATCACAGGGACTCGATATACTGACCACGTGTGCCACCAGCCACGGCATCATGTGTGACACGAGTGACGAATTTCAGATGGATAAAGGCTTTGCAAACACTGTCAACAATCTGGTAGCGAGAGTTTCTGGAATTGAATACAAAGGAGAGTCACGATCTCAACATCTCCTTCATTACCTCGTTGAAGAGATTGGTTTGGATAAAGTTCGAGACGCTGTCATCAACCCACTCAAGCTCAACGTTGCCTCCTTTTATGGACCAAATATGCAACGTGCTGGCGCTTGTGGAGACGATGACCCCTTTATGCCAACGTACATGGAGCAACTCATCACCGCACTTGGCGGTACGCCTGTTGAATACGACCTAAAGTGTCAGAGCGTTGGAACCCCATCCCTTCTCACCATCAACAAGCCCGTCATGCGCATGACTGCTGCGGTTCTTTCAGATGCAAAGAGCAATGGTGCCGACATCATGGTTTCAGCATGCACGCTTTCTCATGCAAATTTGGACTCGTACCAATCCAAAGCACGTAAGGTCAGCGGTATGGATACTTCAATGCCAATTGTCCATCTCGCAGAAATGCTTGCATTTGCGTTCGGTCACTTCCCTGACCGCTTTGCTCAATTGCGGACTCGCGCACTGGTTATTGGTGGATAATCAGCAATGCAGTGCTTCAAAGACCGTGAGTGCACTTGCCTTTCCGATGCCCTCACATTCTGTTAACTGGTCGATGTCTGCAGCGAAAATCGCTGCAACAGAGCCGAATGTGCCAATCAAGGCGGTTGCCTTGATTCGCCCTATGCCTGGAATAGCAGACACGATCTCGACGGCATCCCGTGTACTGTTGTGAGTCCACCTTTGGGAGAGTGGCCCTACGCTGCTGGTATCATCTTCGATGGATTGAATCTCCTTGACAGCAGCCAACGTTGCAGCTTCGATATTTCGTTGATCATCAAACGAAGCACTGCGTTCACTTACAACTTCGGCCAATCGTTCGATTAGGTCGTGCTCTCGTTGTGCAGCGGCAGCAAGGAAGTGAGCTGATTCTTCGGAATTCTTCGTCATCATAACGGGCACTCCCAAGTCGAGACTAACGTGGGCCAGAGCCCCATGCACCGCATTTGGATGGACAAAGGCATCGTGACTGTTGCCAATTTCAATCAGTAACAGTGGACGCGCTGCGGCTGCTTTCAAGCGACGAGTTTGATCCAAGAGTCGGCCGTCAGTGAGCGACCTCACGAGATCACGAGCAGTTTTGCGCTCAATGAGAACTCTTTCTGAAATCCGTATGTCCCCCACCGAGAGATGCTCGAAATTGACTTCCACACCGAGGCTTCGCAAATAGGGTGCGAGCGTTGAAGAGGCCTCTCGCTGGTCAAATATGACGTGAATATCACTGCTGTTCACCGCTTTCATAGACTCTACAAAGCCTTGTGCAGCAGATACGGCCTCGCTCTCAAGTTGACGATGGTCCTGTGCATTCAAGATTGGTACGGGGAATTCGGTGCGAAGTGCCGCTGGTTTTGTTTCATTGGACTCGGGTTTGGACATGAACTGCTCCAGACCCATCTGCTGACTGTGTCTTCGCTCACTTGGAGCAATTAGAGGAGGCCCACGTCGTTCTTGCACCGGTTTTTGTTTACTTTCTTCAGTCACTTGTTCGGAGGTGAACATCTCGTCGATTCTTTGCTTTTCCCGTTCAATGAAATCAGGAACCGTGATTTCGTCTCCTTGTGCCTGAATGCTGAACGAACCGAACACATCGTTTGACGGGGGTGGTCGTACCGGTAAAATCCCTCGGTTTTGAATTCGTTGGAGCAGGCGATGCATGCGTTGTTCGCGCTTCTGTGCAGCAGTGTTGACGTACTCGTCGCGGGTGCCCTTTGCGATTAATGTGTGAACCGTACCGGCTTGTTGCCGAGCGGTTCGACCTCGGCGCTGTATTGCCCGAATTGCACTCGGAACCGGCTCGTAGAGTATCACGAGTTCAGCTGCTGGGACGTCCAACCCTTCTTCACCAACCGAGGTCGCAATCAAGACATTGATGTCTCCGTCTCTGAATCGCTTTAGTTGCTGGAGTTGTTGTTTTTGCGACATGCCCTTTCGCTTACCTTTACCAGATTGACCGATGAATTTATCGCATCGTGCCGAATCTATAGAATCGATTGCATCATAGAGGTTATCGACAGTATCTCGGTATTCTGTGAAGACAATGACCTTGCTCTCTGGCTTTTGATGGATTTGATCACGGATGAGGGTGACGACTTGTCCAGGTTTGGGATGAAGTTCAGGAACTTCCTTTGCGGCAATTCTGAATTCATGAATTTGTTTTTTCGCCACGAAGCGATTGGTTGAACGGTCGCCACTTCGTCCATCTTCCTCAGCACGCTGCAAGTATGCAAGTGATGATTTCAAGCCCTGAGTGCGAATTAAATCAAGCAACATGTGTATACGTCGCAAGTCGCCGATTCGACGTGCAGCATCGTATCCTCGAACATCCCTGCGCTGTATGGCTTGGCTTGCTCGACGTTGCGCATCTTCAATCATTTTTCCTGACACGTGAGAAGTTGGTGAAAGAAACCCTAAATTCTGAAGGTGTTGCGCTTCCTGATTGAACAGGTATTGGATTGGTTCAATGAGGGTCGTGAGGGTTTCTGGGAGCTCGAGTGGGTGTGGGATGATGTTCATATCCACTACATAGGGCTGAAGCATTGTACTCTCCTTTCGAGCGATATCAAGGCGTTCAATTCCGTAATTACGGATCACCTCCATGATGTTGTTTTCCGTTGACCCTGGGCTTGCGGTTGCGCACAAGACCAGTGCATCGCTGCCTCGAGCGTTCAGGTACATTTTGCCCACATGTGCATAGGCGTGATTCCCCGTCCCGTGATGCGCCTCATCGACGACGAGTAGATCCACCGTCTGTAGGTCAATGACTCGATTAGCAACATCGTTACGTATCACTTGAGCAGTAGCCATGATAATTCGCGCCTCGTTCCAGATACTGGGTCGTTTTGCTGGAGCGATGTCGCCGGTGTAAGTGACGATGAACTCCGGTTCGAGATGAAGCATATCTTGGGCCATTCGTTGCTGCTGTTCGACCAGGCCGGTGGTCGGCGCAAGCAGGAGTATCTTTCCAGTATTCAATCGCAGAGATTCCGCCATTGCCATCCATTCAACAGCTGTTTTCCCAAAGCCGGTGGGCATCACCATCAATGTCGATGCAGCCAGTGCATTACGGAGCGCCATCATCTGGTAAGCTCTCGCCTGCACACCATCCTTGAGGAATGGATGCATCACGACTGCCATGTCTCTTGTTTTGAGTCGAGGGTTCAAAAGCATACTGTGGTCGCTCCAACAAATCTGAAACTGTAATTTGAATCTCAGTCACTTTCGTGTGCGACATGTATATTCGATGTGTAGCGAATTATGTGCCGAACCAATGGACTGGTTCGCTTTTGGTGACCGAACCACTCATATACGGGAGGTAAGTCGGATGGTTGCTCAAAGGTGAGCAGCCAGACACACTGGGCCATCCCCCGAGGACCCCAACTGTTCTGTTCCACATTTGTGGGAATGGGACGCAGTGTCACGGCTTCTCCTTTCCTGAGAGCCCTCGTACGCCCCTCACGGTGGGGCCAATTCGTTGTACAAAACACAGGAGGAATCCCACATGGCAAAGAGAAACCACCCACGACGTGGATCGATGGCATTTAGCCCGCGCAAGCGAGCGAACCGCCCATTCGGTCTGGTAAAGTCGTGGCCAACAACCGATGCGAGCGAAGTGAGAATGCAAGGATTTGCTGGTTGGAAAGCCGGTATGACCCACATTCTTTCTCGTGACCTTAACCCACGCAGCCCATCAGCTGGACAAGAAGTTCGTGTTCCAGTCACCGTTGTGGAATGCCCAAAGATGCGAATTCTTGGCGTCCGTGGATACACAATGACTCCCTACGGCAAGCAAGCCGCAGGTGAAGCATGGGCAGATGCAACTCAAATCACTGAAGCATTTCCAGACTTGTTCAAGCGCCTCCCAGTTCGAAAGGAACACGATGCAGAAACGCACTTCGAGAATCTCGACAAGGCTGACCTCGTCGAAGTTCGCCTCATCGCTTCGACTCAACCCGCTACAGTTTCAGGAATCCCAACCAAGACACCGGATGTTATGGAGATTGGACTTGACGGTGGCAGCATCGGTGACCAACTCGCCTATGCTAAGGAGAAACTTGGTGAAGAATATTCGTTTGCCGACGCATTTGAGGAAGGCGTCCTTACAGACATCGTCGCCGTAACCAAGGGCTACGGTTGGCAAGGTGTCATCAAGCGGTTCGGTGGAAAGCTACAATCGCACAAGAACTCAAAGAAGCGCCGACAGCACGGTAACATGGGTGCATTCGGTGACGGATATGTTCGAAAGACCATTCGACAAGGTGGACAAACAGGATACCATCAGCGAACTGAATACAACAAGCGTGTCCTCCGTATTGCAAATCCTGAAGAACACGCAATCACGCCAGCTGGAGGATTCCTTCATTACGGCGAAGTCAACTCTGATTACATTCTAGTGAAGGGAAGCGTGCCTGGTCCTGCCAAGCGCTTGATTCGATTCCGTGACGCTACTCGCGGCTCTGATCGCACGCTTCACCCATACGAAATTACGTACGTCAGTACATCATCCAAGCAGGGGGTCTGAAGTTGAAGATTAACGTACTGGACATCACCAACACCATCAGTCAAGACGAAGTCGACGCTGGTCGACTCCAAGAAACCTTTGACATTTCAGTTGATGACGGTAAGAAAGTCACGCTTTCAGAAGCGTTCTCCACTGAACTACGAACTGACTTGATCAAACTCGCTGTTGCTTCGAGCCGCGCAAACCGTCGCCAAGCCTACGGTTCTCGTGCTCACGTTGGAAAGCGTGCACCAATGGCTGGTATGAAGCACTCCGTCGAATGGTGGGGTAAGGGTCGAGGTGTATCACGAATTATGCGCCGAACTGGTCAAAGCCGAGCAGCACAAAACCCGCACACGAAAGGCGGTCGCCGTGCTCATGGCCCCAAGGTCGAGAAAAACTGGGGTCGAAAGTTGAACCTCAAAGAACGCCGAACAGCTCGTAACTCTGCACTCACAGCAACGACATCTGTTGAATTGGTCAGTTCTCGTGGACACCGACTCTCTGACGAGATTTCCAGCCTTCCTATTGTGCTTGGAAACTACGTTGAAGTCCGAGAAGGCAAGAAAGAAGAATTCAACATTGAAGCCTTCAACCACGGATCTGCAACACGTAAGGTACTTGCAATCTTCAACGGACTTGGACTTGGTGACGACCTTGTCCGTGCTCGTGAAGGCCGTAACATTCGTGCCGGTAAAGCAACCATGCGTGGACGTGTCCACAAAACTCCCAAATCGATTCTTCTCGTTGTAAAAGAGAAGTCAGGACTTGCACAAGCAGCTCGAAACCTTCCCGGTGTCGATGTTGTCGCAGCTCGCGACCTCTGTGCAGAAGATTTGGCACCAGGTGGCGACATTGGTCGCTTGACCGTCTTTACCAAGGATGCTGTGGAGGCACTCAACTGAGGTGATTATCATGAATGCATACGACATTATTCTTCAACCATGGCTGACTGAGAAATCGATGGAGGCTCGTACATCCGAGAACCGACTCGAATTCATTGTGCTGCGAAGCGCTACCAAGGAACAGATTGCTCGTGCAGTCTCCACCATCTTCGAGGTCGAAGTTGGTAAAGTAAACGTTCGAAATTCAAAACACGGTAAGCACGCTTCCGTAAAGCTTGCCGAAGGCTATGACGCAGAAGACGCTGCAATGCGTTTGGGAGCATTCTGAGGTGATTTATCATGGGTAAGCGAATACGAGCACAACGAAAAGGTTCCTCTCCACGCTATCGCGTGGCGAGCCATCGATTCCCTGGTTCTAACAGGATGCCACGCGTTGATGGTGTGGTCGGTGAAATCACCGAACTCCTGCACAGTCCAGTCCATTCGGCGCCTCTTGCACGGATGAAACTACCAGACGGTGAATCTACACTGGTTGTAGCAACTGAGGGTCTCTCCGTCGGTTCAAGTGTTGCTATTGGTGACAATGCAGCACTTCGTCCCGGAAACATCACCTCATTGGCGAACATTCCAGAAGGAACCGCAATCAACAACCTTGAACTCCGTCCAGGCGATGGAGGAAAGGTTGCTCGAGCAGCCGGCAACTCATGCTTCGTTGAAGCACGAATTGGTGACAAAGTCCGAGTTCGAATGCCGTCGGGAAGTCTTCGAGAACTTCCGGCAAACTGCCGTGCTACCATCGGTGTTCTTGCTGGGCACGGTCGTGACGAAATGCCTCTACGAACTGCAGGTGCTGCTTACTACAAGGCCAAGGCTCGTGGTAAGTTGTTCCCGCACGTCAGCGGTGTAGCAATGAATCCAGTGGATCACCCGCACGGTGGTGGAAACCACCAAGCCGTTCACGGTCCAAACTCAGTCGCTCGAGGCACTCCACCGGGTGCTAAGGTCGGGCTGATAGCTCCAAGCCGCACAGGACGAGGACGCGGCAAGAAAATTTGAGGTGATGATGTATGGCACGTAAGAAAAAGAAGTCGTTTATGACCCCAAAGGCAAGTCGACGTAAGGCACGTAAACGCCTATCAACGACCTCCGGCCGTGTGAAGAAGGAATTCACATACCGTGGCTACTCTGTTGAAGAGTTGTCCAACATGCCACTCTACCCACCAGAAGACGACCCATCGGTTGAATCCGTTGCGAACGTACTCTCGTCTCGTGCACGCCGCTCGATGTCTCGAGGTTTCTCCGACGAGAATGAACACTTCCTCAACCGTGTTCGCCGCTCAAACGGAAAAACAATCCGAACCCATCGCCGCGACATGCCAATTCTTCCTGAATTCGTCGGCAAGACCATTGCGGTCTACAGCGGCCAAACATTTGTTCCTGTTGAAGTGAAGCCAGAAATGATTGGCCACTATCTTGGTGAATTCGCAATTACCCGTAGAGGCGTCGCACACAGCGGCCCTGGTGTGGGTGCAACTCGGTCGTCAAAGCACGTACCGCTCAAGTGAGGTGTTATGTATGGTAAAGACACAATTAGACCGCCGTTCAAAGCGTCGCCAACTCTCCCAAAAGGGATACACCAAGCTCTTGCAAGGTAGTCGCCTTGCAACGGCTCGTGCGAACAATGTCGACATGCACGTCAAGCACTGTTTCGAAATCTGCCGTTACGTGAAGTTCATGAAAGCAGGCCAAGCCATCGAATTCTTGAACGACGTTCTCAAGATTGATTCGGACCGAGCAGACATTCGTCGAAAGGCATCAGCAGTCCCTTTCCGTCTTGGAAGCGGTAACAAAAAGAAGCGTCGAACTGGACCATCTATGGTCGGACACCGTAAAGGTGGAATCGGACCTGGTCGTTATCCAGTTAAGGCATCACGAGCCATCATTAAATTGATTCAGAGCGCTATGGAAAATGCTCGCCACCAGTATGAAGATGTCGATCCAGAAGAAATGGAAATCACGCACATCGCTGCACACCGTGGCCAAATTCGTAAGGGATTCATCCCTCGTGCACGTGGCCGTGCAACCCCTTCGAATCACTACCAAGTGAATCTCGAAATTTTCCTTGAAGATTTCAGCGTCCAAGAGGACGAGTTGGAGGACGACTTCTGAGGTGATTATCATGAGTGGAAAACAAAGTACTCTCCGAACCATCGTGAACCGTAACGTTGAACGCTGCCTTGTCAAGGAATTCTTGATGAAGAACACCAAGAACTCCGGTTTCGGTGACCTCGTCATTCGTCGAACGCCTCAAGGAACAGAAGTTACCGTACACGCAGAACGCCCTGGAATGGTCATTGGCCGAAAGGGTAAGATCATCAACGAATTGCAAAAGCGCCTCGATGAAGAGTTCTCTCTCGAGAATCCGAAGTTGAAGGTTGAAGAAATCGATCGTGCAAGTGCTACACTAAACGCTCAAGTCATGGCAGAGAAGATTGCTTCAGCGCTTGAGCGTGGATGGTATTACCGACGTGCAGGTGCAAGCGCAGCACAGAACATCATGGAATCCGGCGCCCGTGGCGTAATTGTTACCGTCGCAGGAAAACTGACCGGTTCCCGTAACCGAACCCAGAAATTCATTCTTGGCCACGTCAAGTATTGCGGTGAAACTGCGCTACAACACATGGACAAGGGATACGCTGTCGCAGTTAAGAAACTCGGAACCATTGGTTGCACGGTGCAAATCATGCGACCAGGTACCCGCCTACCTCACGAAATTAGTATCTTTTCTGAAGAAGAACTTCGAATTCGTGAAGAACAAGCAGCAGCTGAAGAAGCAGCTGCACAAGCAGCACCGGAGGCGAGCAATTGAGCCACGTCACCAACCGTGAAATTGTCTCAATGAGCAAGGATGCTCGTGAAGCACGTCTTCTTGAACTCCAAGAAGAGCTGCTACAACTTCGTGCCGAAAAGGCACTTGGTGGTACACCTTCCAACATTGGAGCATACAAGGCAACTCGCCGAAGTATCGCCAGACTCAAGACTCATCTGAACAATAACTGAAATGAAAGGAGAAGACATTTATGGCGGCTATTTGTAACATCTGCGGACTTCCAGACGAACTCTGCATTTGCCAAGAAATAGCCAAAGAACAACAACGAGCCCTCATCTCAACCGACCGAAGACGCTATGGAAAAATTGTAACAAAAGTGGAAGGAATCGAGGACTCAGCTATTGACATTAACCAACTTGCAAAATTACTCAAAAACAAATGTGCAGCCGGCGGAACAGTGAAAGGACGAACAATTGAACTACAAGGCGATCACAAAAAGAAAGCAGCAGGCGTACTCAAAAATAACGGATTCAATGTGGAGGTGCGATGATATGGAAATCTACAACACAACATGGATTGGTTCGACATTAAACGTCGTCTCATCGACCGATCCGACACTTGAGGGTCGCTCTGGATTGGTCCTAGACGAAACCAAAAATACCCTGGTTCTCCTTGAAGGTGATTCACACATCACCTTGGGAAAAACCGCAATCACATTCACCATCGACGACAGTGATGTCGTCGTTCAAGGCGCACTTGTGGGACAGCGCCCAGAAGACAGAACCCACAAAAAATACAGGAAGGCCTGATACCATGCGAGACATTGGAATTGATGTGAAAAACCCCGCCGGCGAGTGGGATGGAGATGCAAACTGCCCGTTCTATGGGTCGCTTCGCCTACGTGGTCAAGTGCTTGAAGGAACCGTGTCTGGTATTGGTATGCAAAAGACCATCACCATCGAACGACACAATGTTCGGTACATGCAAAAGTATGAGCGATTCGAAAAGCGCACCAGTGTTGTATCCGCCCATTTGCCATCGTGCATCGGCGAAGTCAGCATCGGTGACTCAGTGAAACTTATGGAATGCCGCCCTCTTTCAAAGACGGTTTCGTTCTGTGTTGTTGAATCAATCGGAGGTGAGGCTTGATGCGAGGAATTGCAGGTAAGCAGACCCGTGGTCTTCCAACAGCAGCGCGTCTCCATGTTGCAGACAATACCGGTGCCAAGGTCGTTCAGATCATCAACATTCTTCGTCTTGGAAACACCATGCGCCGATACCCGGCTGGTGGTGTTGGAGACCTGGCCAAGGTTTCGGTCAAGAAAGGAACTCCTGAAACTCGCCGTCAAATGTTTGATGCAGTCATTATCCGCCAACGCCGTCCATTCCGTCGAGTTGACGGTACGTGGGTACAGTTTGAAGACAATGCCTGCGTTATCACCAATGAAAAAGGTGATGTCCAAGGTTCAGATATCAAAGGACCCGTTTCCCGTGAGGCCGCAGAACGGTGGCCTCGTATCGCAGCCAATGCAAAGCAAATTATCTGAGGTGTTACTATGGTAAAGAGTATGAAACCAACTAAGCAACGAAAGGCGCACTACAATGCCCCTATGCATGAAAAGCGCAAGCGCATTTCTGCCCGTCTTCAACTTGACAAGCCCGATTCCCGGTTTGACGGTGTTCGCACCGTCACCGTTCGAGTCGGTGATACCGTCCGAGTCACTCGTGGCGATCTTTCCAGCGGTGGAAAGCGACACGGTGGCAAGCGAGGAGCAGATCCATTGACCGGACCAGTGATTCGCATTGATTCAGAAAAGGGCCGCCTTTACATCGAAGGTGCCAAGGCCAGCAAGGCCGATAACAAGGAAGAAGCGGTCCCGGTCCACTCTTCCAATGTCGTTGTCGTCAGACTTGACGAAACAGACAAGTTGCGTGTTCAGCAACTCACCGGCAACAGGAGTTGAAAAATATGGGAAGCAGTAACCACTTGAAGCGATTGGCCATGCCACGAAGCTGGCCACTTCCACGTAAGACCACTATCTGGGTCACTCGACCTACGCCGGGCGCTCACACGCTTGAAACATGCATGCCAATCAACCTCGTCATTCGCGATGTTCTGGGCATGGCACACTCGACCCGTGAAGTTCGTCACATTCTTCAGAACGGTCACGCACTGGTTGACGGACGAGTCTGCAAGGACGTCCGCCGTGGTGTTGGACTGATGGACGTGCTCACACTGGGTGAATCCAACTTCCGATGCGTGCTGGACCACAACGGCCGATTGCGCTACCGTCCAATTTCAGGCGATGAAGCAGCCTGGAAGGTCTGCCGAATTGAAGGCAAATCAACCATCAAGGGTGGTAAGACGCAACTCAACTTGCACGATGGACGAAACATCATCGTCGATGATGCTTCAGAGTATTCGACCGGCAGTTCTCTCAAGATTTCACTACCAAGTCAAGACATTCTTGAACACATCAAGTTCGACGAAGGCGTTCGCTGCTACCTTATTGGAGGCGCTCACGTTGGAGGCTTCGCTCACATGAAGTCCTACGATGTCAAGCGCTCCAGCATGGCGAACGAAGTCGTATTCGAAGACTTTGGTACTGTCGTGAACAACGTCTTCGCTGTAGGCGACGCAACACTTCCATCTACTGAGGTGACACAATGAGCGACGCAATTAATCCAATGGCGACCCCTCGTATTACCAAGGTAAGCGTCAACATCGGTGTTGGTGAAGGTGGAGACCGCCTCGTCAACGCAGAGAGTGTCCTTGAACTGGTCACCGGTGTCAAGCCACAACGTACGCTTGGTCGTATTCAAAACCGCGACCTCAAAGTTCGCCAAGGAGCTCCTATTGGGTGCAAGGCAACCATGCGCAACCCGGACACGATCAAGAAGTTCCTCACCGATGCATTTTGGGTCCGAGAGAACACCATTCCAGCTTGGAACTTTGACCGAGAAGGCAACCTGTCCTTCGGTATCCGCGACTACACCGATTTCCCAAACCAAAAGTATGATCCTGACATCGGAATTTTCGGTATGGACATTACCGTTGTTCTTGAGCGACCCGGCCATCGAGTCAGTCGCCGCCGCCGTGCAAAGGCTAAGGTCGGTATGGGACATCGTTTGAACCCACAAGAATCACAAGCCTGGTTTAGCGAAAACTTCGGCATCGAAATCATGGAGGAATGAAAATGGCACGAGATCATGGAGAAAGAATTGGGCGAACGAACGGTTGCCGACGTTGTGGACGACGTCGTGGACTGATACGCCGACACGGGCTTCGCCTGTGCCGTCAGTGCTTTAGAGAAGTCGCAACTGAAATTGGCTTCAAGAAAATGAATTAAGGAGGAGAAAGATATGCAATTTGATCCACTCAACGACGCACTCATCAAGATGTACAATGCAGAACAAGCAGGTAAGTTCAATGTTGAACTTCACCCTGCTTCAAAACTGCTCGGTAACGTCCTAGAAATTATGCAGAAATCAGGCTATGTAGGCTCCATTGACCGCACTGAAAACGGTCGAGGCGGTACCTTCCTTGTCGAACTTCGCGGCGCTATCAACCGATGCGGCACTGTCAAGCCACGTCACAGCATTCGCCGTCAAGATTACGACCAATGGGAGACACGTTACCTTCCAGCACAAGACTTCGGTCTACTCATTCTAACAACAAACTCTGGCGTGATGCATCACTACGATGCGAAGGACGCACGAATAGGTGGTAAGCTACTGGCTTACGTATATTGAGGTGAATAACATGGTAAAACTCGACAGAATCGAACATTTCGTAACCATCCCTGAAGGCGTAACTGCTGCAATCAGTGAAGATGGCGTCGTAACTATCAGCGGACCGAAAGGTAGCCTTTCTCGCGAATTCACGAGTACGTTCCTCGTACTGCTTCAGGAATCAGACCGTTTGACGGTCCGTGTTGACATGCCTCGCCGCAAGCAACGTGCTCTCGCTGGAACTTGGAACGCTCATCTCCACAACATGGTGAAGGGAGTTACCGATGGTTTCACGTACAACTTGAAAGCCTTCTACTCTCACTTTCCAATGACCATGGCAGTGAAGGGCAACAAGTTTGTTGTCAACAACTACTTTGGAGAGCGTGTTCCTCGAACGTCAGATATTCTTGCTGGTGTTGATGTCAAGGTTAACAACAAAGTCGAAGTTGTTGTATCAGGTATTGACAAAGAACTCGTCGGCCAAACAGCTGCGAACATCGAAAAGAGCACCACGATCAAAAACCGTGACCGCCGTGTATTCCAGGACGGAATATACCTCATCAACAAGGAGTGATATGTATGGCAGAAGATTATGATACAATGACCGTTGCACAACTCAAGGAACTTCTCAAGGAAGCTGGTTTGCCAATTTCCGGTAAGAAAGCAGACCTCATCGCTCGATTGTCCGATGCAGCGGAACTAGAAACTGTGGAAATCGAATCGGAATCCACAGAAGAAGCTGCATCCGATGACTGGGATGATGAAGACTGGGACGACGACGTTCCTGAAGGGCACGTTGCCAAGCAAAAGCCAATCCTCGATGAAGCAACCAAAGAAGCTCTTTCACTACGCTCCGCACAGAAGAAGAAAACGCCTTCGTTCCGCCGAACTGAATGGTTCCGTTACAAGCGATTGTCTCGCTCAGGATGGCGTGCTCCTCACGGAATGGACAGCAAACAACGCCGAAACTACAGATACAGAGGCTCGCTTGTCCGTGTTGGACACGGCAAGGTCTCAGCAGCTCGTGGTCTTCACCCATCAGGCTTCCGTGAAGTCATGGTGCAAAACACCGCTGACCTCAACACAATGGACCCCGAAACCGAAGCTGCACGCGTCGGCCGAGGTGTCGGCGGTCGCAAGCGACAACACATTTACGCACGTGCCGATGAACTCGGTATTCGTGTCTTGAACCGAAGGAGGGATGTTTGATGCAAATTACGAACCAAAAGCGCCTCGCTGCAAAGTTGCTCAAGTGCGGTGTGAACCGTGTTTGGATTAACCCCGCTTACCTCGACCAAGTTTCATCCGCAGTTCAAACTGATGACATCCGTGAATTCATCGATGAAGGCTGGATTAAGGCGAAACCAATCAAGGGAACTTCCAGAGTTCGCGCTCGTGCTCGTTTAGAGCAGAAGCGCAAGGGACGACGCAAGGGACAAGGAAAGCGCGCAGGTACTGCAAACGCTCGCAACCCTCGTAAGAACCGCTGGATGCGCACTATTCGAAGCCAGCGTCGTGTGTTGAAGGATTTGCGAGAAGACGGAACGCTCCTCGCTTCCCAATATCGACGCTACTACCTCAAGGCAAAGGGCGGCTCGTACCGTTCTATTGCTCACCTGCACTCGCAGATGGTCATCGAAGGCGTCACACTCAAAGGAGGTGACGAGTGATGCGAGGTACACAACGCCGCTCTATCTTCCGCCGTCGTAAGGCTGGTCTAACAGACTACCGACGCCGATTGAAGTTGCTTCGTGGTCGCAAGCCTCGTGCTGTGGTTCGAATCTCCAATACTCGCACGACCTGTCAACTCGTTGATTGGGCTGCATCGGGTGACTTGGTAAAAATTTCAATGACCGGATCTGATTTGACCAAGAAGTTCGGATGGCCAGAAACATATTCGCAAAAATCTGTACCTGCATCATACCTCGTAGGCTTCGCAATGGGCAAAGCTGCTCTGGCACAGGGTGCTGATGAAGCGGTCCTCGACATTGGACTGGCAGCGAGTACTGCAGGTAACCGAGTGTTTGCCGCCCTCAAGGGAATGGTTGACGCAGGACTTGAAGTTCCACACAGTGATAGCGTACTTCCAGATGAAGACCGTTTGAACGGTGTTCACATTAACGGCGATATTGCGAAAGCTGTTGAGACGACGAAAACAACAATCGAGGGGGCATACTGATGACTGAAGAAGAAATAGTACAGATGGCACCAGGGTTAATGCAAGCATTTGCTCCTGAAGAAGTTGAAGAGACGACCGACCGTCGTCCTCGTCGCCGTAAGCAAGACGACCCAATCATGGCTCTACGAAAGTGGGAACCACGAACCCGTCTCGGTCAAATGGTGATCTCCGGTTCAGTCTTGAACTACGAGCAAGCTCTTGCAACAGGCCTTCCTATCCGAGAAGTCGAAATCATCGACGCCTTGATTCCAAACCTCGAAGACGATGTCATCAAGGTCAACATGGTTCAGCGCATGACTGACAGTGGGCGACGTGTTCGCTTCAATGTCATGGCCTGCGTCGGCAACCGTGACGGATACGTTGGTCTTGGAATGGCCAAAGCAAAGGAAGTCTCTGCTGCAATTCGTAAAGCAATTATTGCTGCTAAACTGAACCTCATCTCAGTACAACGTGGAAACGGCTCGTGGGAGTCTTCCGCAGGACCAGGTACTTCGATTCCGTTCAAGACCAACGGTCGAGCAGCATCGACACGTGTTACGTTGATGCCCGCTGCAAAGGGCAAAGGCCTGGTAATTGGAGAGACGGGCAAGCGTGTTCTCGACCTCGCTGGCGTTTCTGACGTTTTATCTCGAACGAAGGGTCAGACCCGTACCACTATCAACTACGCCGCTGCAACCTTTAACGCTCTACAGAACATGAACACAACACGCGTCTCCAAAGAATCAAAGGAACGCTTGTTTATTCACAAAGGGAGGATGCTTGAATGACTTGGATAGTAGTACGTGCTCGAAGCAACGTCAATGTTGAACGACGAATTAAAGACACCATGTTGCACCTGAACTTGACGAAAGTCAATCATGCAGTTATCATTTCAGACAATGATCAGTACCGTGGTATGCTTCAAAAAGCCAAAGATTACATTACGTGGGGCGAAGCCACCGAAGAACTCGTTACAACGATGCTTACAGAACGTGGTCGTATGGTCGGAGATTCTCCATTGACCGACGCCATTGTTGCAGAGCATACAGATTATGCGAACATCGCTGCTTTTGCCAAGGCAATCGTCGCAGGTGAAGCAACGGTGAAAGATGTTCCAGACCTCAAGCGTGTGTTCCGACTTCATCCACCTCGTGGGCCTAAAGGCTGGGGTGGAATCAAGCGTTCATTCGTCGTAGGTGGCGCTCTTGGCGCTCGTGGAGATAAAATTGGTGCGCTCGTTGAGCGTATGATGTAAGGTGATGATGATGGGTACAAAAGCAAACAAACATCGTGGACGAAATCGATACCACGGCCGTGGTAAGAAAGCTGGTCGTGGAGCAGGAAAGCGTGGTGGCCGCGGAAACGCTGGTATGAACAAGCACCGTGTAATGACTCGAATCAAGTACATGCCAAACCATTGGGGTATGCACGGATTTAATCGACATCCATCACTGCGAACCGTGTATGTTACGGTCAACGTGAGCCAGCTCAAAGACATGGCAAACGGCAGCGATAGCATCGACTTGACCGCCCTTGGCATCGATAAACTTCTTGGAAGTGGACGAATCGAAACCGCTTTGAAAGTCACTGTTCAGGAAGCAAGTGCCAATGCAATTGAAAAGATTGAAGCCGCAGGCGGTAGTATCGTAAGCGGTGACGATGAGTGGGAAGAAGAGTAACTCCCCCAATCCATTAAGGAGGTAGAACAATGAAACACAAGCCAATTCCAATCGCAGTCGCTATCACCGGTCTCTTGTACTGGGGATTGCTCGTATACTGGGTATACGATGATTTGAATGCTGGAATGGACACTGCTGCAGGACAAGCTGCAGTGTTAGGTATCGTGTTCTCAATCATCTATGTAGCGTACATGATGGCTTGTTTCATGATTGATGTTCCCGAAGGCCTCAAATCAATGCCAGTGGTTGGAAGGTATGGTAAACTTCTCGGATGGCTTGCACTGATTGGTTTTGCAGCCTTTTACGTTCGCCCATCCGCATGGGGCGGTTACGATGAAGGCGTCGGATTCTATCTTGTAGGAATATGCTTACTTGGATTTGGTGCTGCAGCAATCATCACCTGTTTCCTTTGGAGTGGCGACGACAGCAGCCGTCTTTACGCACTGCGTCGATTCGTGGACGTTTACCCAACAATCACCAAGCCTGAACGCCACGTTCGATTCAACGAGAAAATGTGGACGACAACCTTCGTTCTGATTATCTACTTCGCTATGACCAATGTTATGCTCTACGGATTGTCTGGTGAAGCACTCGACTTGTTCAGTGGTTTCCGCTCAATCATGGCCGGTGCATCCGGTACAATCATGCATTTGGGAATCGGTCCAATTGTTACCGGATCGATTATCATGCAGTTGTTCGCAGGTGCCAAGATCATTCGTCTCGACCTTGGAAACAGCGACGATAAGGCAATGTACCAAGGAGTTCAGAAACTCTTGGTTTTGATTATGATTCCAATTGAATCCATCCCTCAAACCTATGGATTCCTCGACCCTCAAGAATTCCTCATCGACTCCTACGGTTTGGGGTGGGCGAACTTTGTCATTGTAGCACAATTGTTCGCAGGTTCCTATCTCGTGTTCTTGCTTGACGAACTTGTCAGCAAGTGGGGTATCGGTTCCGGTATCTCTCTGTTCATCGCAGCAGGTGTGGCACAATCGACTTTCGTCGGTACTCTTTCACCGCTTCCAGCGACATCTGGAATGCCGTATTCTCTCCAAAATCCTCCTTCAGGTACACTACCGATGATTTTCTACATGTTCCGTGAAGCTACGAATTATGAATTGATTCAAAACAACGGGTTTGAACAAATCTTACTCACGCACGTGAATCCTGTAGCAGCACTGTTTTCATCGGTCGTCGTGTTCCTGGTGGTTGCCTATGCGGAGTCGAGTAAGTTGGAACTACCTTTGACGCACGGTAAAGTGCGTGGACATCGTGGAAAGTATCCGATTCGACTGGTCTATGCATCGAACATTCCAGTTATTTTGATGGCGGCGTTGCTTGCTAACATCAACATGTTCTCCCTCCTGTTCTGGAGTCATCCAACCCTGTCACAGACTCCTATTCTGGGGCGAGAAGGGTTCTGGAGCGCTTCGAAGTACATTGGAACGTATGAAGCAGGTCAGACCGCCGCTTCGGGAGGTTTCGCATGGTATGCGAGCATGGTCAACGGTGTGAACGATTGGTTACTACCGTTGTTAGATCAACGGGGCGACATGTTCGGTCACAGCCTGACGCAGATCATGGTCCACGTTGTGTTTTATGTGGTCTTAATGACCGTTGGTTCAATGGTATTTGCGAAGTTTTGGATTGATACCACCAACATGGGTACCAAGGACGTTGCGAAGCAGATTGAGCGTACGGGCATGCAGATTCCCGGTTTCCGTAAGAACCCAAAGATTCTTGAAAAGATCCTTGAGAATTACATCCCTCCAGTCACCTACTTTTCAGGTGCATTCGTCGGGTTGCTGGCCGCCGGTGCGGACTTACTTGGAACCGTAGGTAACGCAACAGGGACAGGTCTTCTGTTGGCTGTAGGTATTATTCTGAGAACCTATGAGCAGATTCAGAAGGAACAGGCAATGGAAATGCATCCAATGATTCGCCAGTTCTTCGGTGCTGATTGAGATTAGCCCTCTGCTTGCCGGAGTCTAAGTTAAAAGCCCGCCTTTCTAGGGTATTTTATGCAGATTGGAAATTTTATGATTCCGTTCACTAAACCTTCACAACCCACTCTCTGGATTGATGGAGGGGGCAGAATTGAACTTGAGGAACTGACCCCATCAACCTTGATTGTAAAATCCTCAGCTGGATCGTTTGCAACGATCACGTTGGTTTTTAGATCACTCGGGGTTTTGTTCGGTGTTTGTGTGATGCTCGCTCCTCTTGGAGCTATAGCTGTCGAGTTCGTAGAAAACATGAGTCTGGATGACAAAGGCATAACCTGTAACACTTCTCTGTCCGGTCTTCCTGAGTATGTCGAATTTGAAAACGGCGATTTTTCCTGTTTAGAGAATTATGATGACTCTCTAAAGTTCGATAACTTTGAAGTTGCAGAGCAGCACTTTAAGATTGAATATGATGATGGTTGGATGGAAGAATATCGATGGTCCCAACAAAGCGACACCGTCGATATTTGCATGCTTGACAGATATTACGATGCGTATTTCTCATGTACTTCGTATGTACGTGTCACGTCATCTATGCAGTTTGGCAATGTTTCGGATTACTGGTACCATGAGGATTCACCAGGTCCTGAATGGGTCAATGACAAACCGTCAACCGTTTCAGTTGACTATGCCACTCCAACCCAATCCCTCTTCGAGGGAGATCTTCTCGCAGTGAGTTACGATCCTGAATCAGGGCAAATTATGACGCTCGAATATACGTCAAAGTCACTCACCTACCACTATTATGGCAATCCAATTGACCGCACGATTGCAGACGCAATAGTTCCATTTCTTTTTGCCGGGATTTTTGGGGCAGTAATCATCGCAATTGCTGACGGACGACGGCCGTACCTCGTGTTTGACTTGCAGAATTCAGTTATTCATCGAAAAGTACGGTACGGTAGTCCTCTTTCAAAATACACGTGGGTCGATGTGCGATTTGCCACGTTTGAACTAGAACCAACGACTCGCGAAGTGCATCATTCAGGCGGTGAAGATTCTCAAAGTTATACCAGTTATCACGAGGGATTCGATATATCCTTTCAACACCAGAATTCACGTAGTGTGTTCATGTTTTTGGAGGGTTCTAGAGTTGAATTTTCAAAATTCACTGAGAGTTTAATGAACGCAATTGGCTTTGAGGCTGCTACATCAACTGAATTAAGCCAAGAATTCACCGAGTCTAATCAACCTACAGTGATTGCTGCGGAACGACCTCTTCCAACACCATCAATGGCGAACGAATCCCAAGAGATTATCCCTCAATCGAAGAACTGGGACTCCACCGAAAAACCTGTGAACCAAACAACCTCGTTCTGGGATGAAGTGTGAGTCGATTCACATCGGGTCTTCTTTCCGTACTGCGAAATGAACTTCATTGAGCGAAAAGGAGATACTGTCCGGTGGATTCTTTATAATGTCTGTTCGAAAACTAAGCACATGTCTCGTGAAGAGTTTGAAGCATCTCCATGGGATACAGCAAAGGAATCCAGCGCTCCCAAACAAATCGTCCTTCAATTTCCTTCAAACGGGGTTTCACTGGGCATCATTGCAGCAGGTACGCTGGTGGTCTTGGTTGCAGCAGGATTCATGTTTGCATCTTCGGTGTCCAATGAAGCCATCGCTTCAACACTTGACACTGACGGGGACGGTGTATCTGACCCTGACGACGTGTTTCCAGGAGACGCTTCAGAATGGAGGGACACGGATTTTGACGGCACAGGTGATAATTCTGACCTTGATGACGATGGTGATGGGTATTCAGATTTTGATGAATTGCAACGCTGTCTGCCACATTCCGATGCACTTGATTTTTCCGATTATCCATTCGATACTGACGGTGATGGCGTCTGCAATACAATTGATGATGATGATGATGGGGACGGTTTTTCAGATGAAATAGACCAGTTTCCACTCGACGGAACTGAATGGTACGATACCGACGGTGACGGGATTGGCAACACCCTTGACACTGACGATGACAACGATGGGTATCCCGATGTGTACGATGATTTGCCTTTGGATCCAACCGACTGGTCAGACCTAGACGGCGATGGTCTCGGCGACATTATTGACGCTGACGATGACGGCGATACGTACGGTGATTTGATAGACGAATTCCCCCGAAATGCACTGGAATGGATTGATTTTGACGGCGACGGAATTGGAGACAATGCAGATTTGGACGACGATGATGACGGTGTCTCTGATGATGAAGACGTCAACGACCATTCTGACTCGGCCATAGCTCTCACCATTCACTCCTTTGAGTTGATGGATTCACTCGATATCTTTGATGACGTCTCTGAAATCTATTTCTGCGTGGAAGTGAACGGCGTCAATATCGGCTGTTCTCCCACCGCTGAGGAGCAGAATTATTACAGCATGACCTCGTTTTCTTCCATCGAAATAAATTCGTTTTTCTTCTATGATTTGCCGGAGCAAACATCGCTTCATACTATCGAACTATCGGTGTGGGATTCAGACCCGTTTTTAGATGACAGAGTGGATATTAATTCCGATGACAATCAAGAAACGTTTGTGTTCCAATTGAACAGCAGCATCGCCGTCGTATCAGAACAGCATTCAGTGACAGCGTCCGGTGTCGGTGATAATGACGGATACGATGGAATACTGGAATTTTCTTATGAGTTCAAGGATCTTCGGGTGATGAACAACCCCGCTTTTGAGTGGGTCTTCAACTACGAAACATACACGCTTCAACTTGATTTTGAATACTCACTCTATCGGGATTTCAAAATGCTTGACCACTCGACGAATTCATGGGATGACTACCAGCGCTTTGTGACTCCAAGTGAACATTATGTGATTGATTTAGCTACGACCCTTCGGGATATGGCGATATCAAGTGGCTATGACACAGATTTTGGCATAGCGACATTTCTACTCGCCTTTGTCGGTAGTATTCCCTACCAATACGACATTGATGGCATGGGTGTCAATGAATATCCGAAATATCCAATTGAAATGTTGTGGGAACATGCCGGCGACTGTGAGGATGCAGCTGCATTGTACCTTTCTCTAATTGAATCGATTGGTTTTGATGGAGTTTTAATGCTGCTTTTGGTGAAGTCGAGTGAGAACGAAGACTGGGGCGGTCATGCAATGCCCGTCGTCCATATTCCAGGTCATGCAGGGGGAGAAGGGGTGGAACTATCGGATCCTTCGAAAAGCGGACAAGTCTACTTGTTTGCAGAGGCAACAGCTTGGTATGACGGATACAGTGGAATTGGGGAGAACAACTGGTACGCTATGGATGAAATCCACCTTTATGATGTCGAATAGAAAAATATCATTTGTCATCTCCGGTATGATTTCCAGTTGTCGAGCATAATTCTGAGGTTGGAATTGCTACGCAGTCCGCCTTTTTTAACACCTATGGTAAGAGGGTACTTTGATATAGGGGAGGTGAGTGGGCAAGATGCTTGCGTTGTCGAGAACGGCGTTGGCGGCAGAGTCCTCGGACGATGACAGTCGCCATCCTCTTGATACGTGAAGCCGAAGCTATTGCGATCTCGAGAAACCTTCCACCCACGGAAGATCGCTCGAGGTCAGGTAGGTGATCGAGATTATGACGTATTTTTGTGTAAGAAGCA
>TARA_B100001093_G_scaffold215471_1_pt1 | contig 35920 bp, 36 predicted proteins | sample TARA_B100001093 | Tara Oceans TARA_B100001093 (sample SAMEA2623116) | marine metagenome | biome: marine biome (ENVO:00000447); feature: surface water layer (ENVO:00002042); material: "saline water (ENVO:00002010), including plankton (ENVO:xxxxxxxx)" | depth 5 m | reverse complement strand
AAAAAACCACTCATTATTAATAATGAGTGGTTACTTAATTAAATTTAATAATCTATATTCTTAGAAATTAGAGCGCGCTCATGAAAGCTGCACCGCCTGCCATAAGCATTATCAAGCCAAGAATAGCAAAGCCAATTGTTACATAACCAGTTGCTAAACCAGCTATTGCCATGCCACGGCCATCAAATTCTTCAGGAAGTTTCTTAATATTGGACATTTGAACATGTCCTAGAGCTACCGCTACGATAGCTAAAATAAGATTTAGAAAAGGCACAAATATAAAGACTAGACTGCATATACCGCATACCATTGAGGCTACAGCCATTCCTTTTGCAGGATCTTTCATTTGATTTGTTTGTTCATTCATAATAATACTCGTTTTTGGAAAAATGTTAATATAACCCAAAACAACCAATAAATAAAACATATATTTTGTAATATTGAATTTAAAAAAATTATTAAAGGAAACTAAAAACATAGCTATTATTGGAGCAAGCTCCAATCCTGAAAGAGATAGCTTTAAGGTCATGAAATTTTTAATGGATTATGGATATGAGATTTTTCCTGTAAACCCAAAAGAAAATAATATTTTAGGCAGAAGATGCTATGCGAACCTTAAGGAAATTGAAGAAAGGATTGATATGGTAGATATCTTTAGAGCAAAAGAATTTATTCTTGCTATTACAAATGAGGCTATAGAAATTAATGCAAATATAATCTGGATACAAGAGGGTATTGTTGACGAAAATGCTGCATCTTTAGCTAAAAAGTCTGGTTTAAAAGTTGTGATGGATAAGTGTCCAAAGAAGATTTTAGAATCTTGAAATTGGACTAATATTTATATTTATCATTTAATAAAGTCATGATAACAAATTCAAATAACATTCTTCATCTAGACAAAGATGATAAAGGCATACTAAGGCTTACAATGGATGATAATAGCAACAAGAATGCTTTATCAGAATTAATGATGAATGAATTAATAAATGCTATTAATGGTGCCGCTACGGATAATTCGATTAAAGTAATTGTAATTTCAGCTAAGGGAGATGTCTTTTGCTCTGGTCATAATCTTAAAGAAATCACAGAGGCAAGAAGCAATAATGATGGAGGAGCTTCATACTTTATAGATCTATTTAAATTATGCTCATCATTAATGCAGTTAATTGTAAATTCTCCAAAACCAGTTATAGCTGAGGTTAATGGAATTGCTACAGCTGCTGGCTGTCAGCTTGTTGCAAGTTGTGACTTAGCGATATCATCAAATACTGCAAAATTTGCTACGCCTGGTGTAAACATAGGTCTTTTTTGTTCAACGCCTATGGTTGCTTTATCAAGAAATGTGAGTAAAAAAGATGCAATGAAGATGCTTTTAACCGGAGATATGATAGATGCTAATGAAGCAAAAAGAATTTCATTAATCAATGATCATACTCCTCAAGATCAATTAACTGAATATGTAGAAGAGTTAGCTGAAGAAATTTCGCAAAAACCTGCAATTACTTTGAAAACTGGAAAAGAAGCCTTCTATAAACAATATGAAATGAGTTTGCATGATGCCTACGAATATACATCTATAATAATGACAGAAAACACACTAAGGGATGATGCAAAAGAGGGCATTAATGCTTTTTTTGAAAAACGAGATCCCAATTGGAGGGATAATTAATGTCTAAAGATAATCTAGATCTAAAACAATATATTAGAAATGTAAAAAATTTTCCAATAGACGGAATTGAATTTAAAGATATTACAAGCCTTATAGAAACACCTCATGCTTTTATTAAAACATGTGATGAACTAACAAGGGTTGCAAAAAAATTTGGTGCAAATATGGTAGCAAGCATTGAAAGTAGAGGATTTATCTTTGCAGGAACAATAGCCAGAGATTTACATCTTCCATTTGTTTTAGCAAGAAAGCCTGGAAAACTACCCAATGAAACCTTTCAAAAGAGTTTTGATCTTGAATATGGCAGCACTTCAATAGAAATCCAAAAAAATACGAAAGTTGAACAAAACCAAAAAATTGTAATTGTTGATGATTTAGTTGCAACTGGTGGGACAGCGATAGCATGCGCCGAACTGTTTACTGAAAACTTTGGCGTTAAAAATTCAGATATATTGATTTTGGGAATTATTGATCTGACCTCACTAAGGGGTAGTAAATTAATAAGAGAAAAAGGCTATGCTATAGAAACCTTAATAGATTATTAATTTCTCTTTGTAATAGACCGCCAAATATTTATTGCAGACTCAAACTTTAAAAAAGGCTTAGCGATTCTATATACTCTGCCAGGTATTATCTCAGTTTTACCATCTTTTGATGCCTTTTCTGTTTCTTTTACAACTTGATCTGCATTTATCCACATCCAACTAGGTACTTTTTTTTCAAGGTGATCTAATCCAGCTCTTTTATGGGCAGCAGTCCTTACATATCCAGGCATACTCACAGTTACTGAAACATTTTTATTTTTTAATTCAGCTGAAATTGACCTCCCATAAGCATATATGCCAGATTTTATACTTGAATATATTGATGACTTTGGCATAGCTGTTATTGCGCCTATACTTGAAATAATAACTATTCTTCCTCCTCCATTTTTTATCATTTTTGGAACAAAACCTTCTATTAAATCTATTACACCTCCACACATAAGGTAATAAGCGTCATGCTTTTCTTTCTCATCTAATTTCCCTATAGCGCCATTAACAGCAATACCTGCATTAGCTACAATCAAATCTGGTATCTGAAAGTTTTCGGTTATATATTTAACAGACTCTATCTTGCTTAAGTCAGTTAAATGGAATGAGGAATTTGTATATTTAAGATTTTCTTCTGATTCTTTAAGTCTTTCTTTATTTTGAGAAACAAGATCTAGATACCATCCCTGATTTCTTAGATATTTTGCATATGAAAAACCTATTCCAGAAGATGCCCCTGTTATCAATGCTCTAGATTTCATAATTTATCTTATATTACATACGTCCTTATATTCAATATCATTAAAGCTTATCCTGAAATATCTTTCTTTGATATGATTGAGATATGAAACATCAATATGGAAGATTAATGCTAGATCTAACTGGAACAAATTTATCCAATGAAGATAAGGCATTAATACAAAATAAACATGTTGGAGGATTAATTTTTTTTTCAAGAAACTTTGAATCTTTTGATCAAATCAAAGATCTTGTAGATGAAATCAGAAGCATTAAAGAAAATATCATTATTGCAGTTGATCAAGAGGGCGGAAGAGTTCAAAGGTTCAAAAAAGAATTTACAGAAATACCTTCAATGCAAAAAATATCAAAATATGCAAGCTCTAACAATGATGCGACTTTTTTAAAGGAAATTGGATGGTTGATTTCAAGCGAATTGGTTGCAGCAGGCATTGATATTAATTTTGCTCCAGTTTTAGATATTGATGACAAAACCTCAAGCATAATCGGAAATAGAGCTTTTTCTAATAAAACTTCAGAGGTAATTTCTATGGCATCTAATTTTATTGATGGAATGCATGAGGCCGGAATGAAATCCACAGGAAAACATTTTCCAGGACATGGAGGAATATTTGAAGATAGTCATACCCAACTTGCTCAAGACACTAGAAATCTAAAAGAATTGTTATCTATGGATATTAAGCCTTATGAAGAACTATCTAATAAATTAGATGCTGTCATGTGCGCTCATGTTCTTTTCCCAAATATTGATAAGCATATACCAAGCTATTCAAAGCATTGGTTGAAAAATATTCTAAAAGAAGTTGTTAAGTACGAGGGTTTAATCTTTAGTGATGATTTAAGTATGTTTGGAGCAGGTAATTTAAGTTTTGCTGAAAAGGCAATTAAATCAATAGAGGCTGGATGCGATATGATTTTAGTTTGCAACAACAGAAGTGAAGCAATTAATGTAATCGATATATTTGAAAAGAATAATATAGATCTCTCAAATAAGATCTCTAAAATGAAGAAAACTTCAAATATTGATTGGAATGATTTACGTAATAGTAAAAGAAGATCAATTATTAAAGAAAAATTAAAAATTATAGGAGGATAGAGTGAGAAGAATTATCACAGGTCATAATGAAGAGGGTAAATCAGTTATAAAAATAGATGGTCCTCCAGCAAGATCTATTGGAGAAGATGTTGGAGGTCTTTTTGAGCTATGGAATACAGACGGAAATGATATTATCTCAACCGACTCTTTTGATAGAGCAGATGATGAAATCATTTTATCTCCACCAGATGGAGGAACTAAATTTAGATATTTCCAAATTAATCCACTACCAGATGGCGTTCCAGAAGAAATGATGCAAGAAATTGCAGCAGATGCATTTAAAAAAATAGGCGCAGCTCATCATAGAGTAGATACGTCTAAACATCCTGCAATGCATAAAACTGAGACTATTGATTATATTATTTTGCTCAAAGGTGATGTAACTCTAATACTTGATGAAGAGGAGGTTGATTTAAAGCCGTTTGATGTAGTTATTCAAAGAGGAACAAATCATGCTTGGGTTAATAATGGAGATGAGCCAGCTTTATTAATAGCAGTCTTAATCGATAGTAATATTAAATAGCTTTCTTAGAATCCAGCATGACCTTCTTGAATAATGTCATAATAATTTCTATCCAATAAGGAGTATGTTTTTTCCCCTGGCTTTTTAACAAAGATTTGATCACCCTTAATCTTATCTAGGTGATAAGCTTCTTCTCTTAAGTCATTCTTTTTTAATTTGAATGTTCCTGTAGTTTCAAGTTCTTCAATGATTCTTACAAAAACTGGTTGAGCGTAGCTTGGTAGTTTTTCTAGCACAAACTCAGAAAATTTATCCCACTCAAAGTTATTAAGATTGCAATTGAATGCAACCATTCCAGCTCTTCCTTCACTCTGTGGCACTTTGACACCAAAAACATTAGCCATATTCACTTGATCAAATCCATTTAATATTTCAGCAACTTCATTAGTTGAGACATTTTCAGACTTCCATCTAAAAGTATCACCAACTCTGTCAACAAATTGATAATGTTGCCTTCCCAAAGCAAAACCCACATCCATAGTTCTTAAAAGATCTCCAGTATCAAACCAACGATCTCCATCTTCAACGACATCTCTTATTATTTTCTTTTCACTTGCTTGTGCATCTGTATACCCATTATAAATTGCATTTGGACCAATCTTCATCAAGGCCAAACCTGGGGAATGATCTTTAATTTCAATATAATTTCCATTCTCATCAACTTTTAATTTATCTGCAGCTACATCATAAGCAAAAAGCTTGATATCTGTATTTGTCATGCCAATAGTTTGATCTTTGTTAAGTAGATTCATAAACATACCATTCGCTTCACTAGCCCCATATATTTCGCATATTCGATCAACATTAAATCTATTTCTAAATGTATCCCATAGATCTGGCCTCAGGCCATTACCAACCATTTTTGAAATTGGATTATTTATCTCTTCATCACAGGGCTTTTGAAAGCTTAGATATCTACATAATTCGCCAACATAAACAAATGCTGTTGTTTTAAATTTTTGGACCTCACCCCAAAAAGATGAAGCAGAAAATTTACGTTTAATAAAAGTAGATGCTCCTACTTGAATACATGCACATAAGCCAAGAATTAAACCTGTTGAGTGGTATAAAGGTAGACAATTATACATACAATCATCGCTAGTCAGTCTATATCCAGCCATAGTAATATTAGTAGATCCTGCCACAATTTTTACATTGGGAAATAGCGCCGCTTTTGGGACGCCAGTAGTGCCTGATGTGTATATATAGAAGGCAGTATCTCCAGCAATTACATTATTAGTTTCTTCAAGATTTAAAGATTTTGACTCATCAAGATTCTCTTTTATGTTGGCTGCCCATTCAGGACAGTTTTTTGGATTATCATCTTCAACCCATATCAAATCAGATCGTTTCGTTATGTTAATTTCTGATAAAACACCCCCTAATGAATCAGATAGCTCATCACCAAAAATACATTTTTTTGAATCAGATGTATTTATACAATGAATAAGAGGTTTTCCAGTAAGACTGGTATTAATTAATGCACCGACCGCTCCCAACTTATTTATAGCTAATAGTGAAATGACGAAATTTGGTCTATTTTCCATAAATAAAACAACTTTATCGCCATGCTCTACACCTTCGCTTGAAAGTTTATTTGCAAGAATATTTGCAGCGTCATTTGTTTCTGAATACGTCCATACCTCATCTTCAAAATATAGAAAACCTTTATCACCATGCTCTTGAACTGTATCTTGAAAAGAATGAGCAAGTGATGAATTTGAATCCAACTCAGGCCATTTATATTTTAGAAGTGGAATGATGTACTTTAATTCCCCAATCACTCTAAAAAATTCTGAAATTTTTTTAAACATTTTATAAATTAAATATATATATATATATTATAATCGCAGCACACTTTTTTTTATAGGACATAATAAAATGAATAATCCGTCTAATTTTGACTTTGTAGTTTATGGTGCTTCTGGTTTTACAGGAAAGCTTGTTGTTGAATATGCATTAAAACAGTATTCAGATAGTAATATTTCATGGGCTATTGCAGGAAGAAATATACAAAAACTTCAAGATTTAAAAGAGAAGCTAAACTTGCCAGAAAGTGTTGGTATTATTCAAGTCGATAGTGAAGATCAGGCCTCCATTGATAAGCTTGTTGAACAGACAAAATGTGTTTTAACAACGGTTGGTCCGTATCAATTATATGGCGATAAAGTGGTTAGATCATGTATCTCTTCTGGAACAGATTATGTTGATTTATGTGGTGAATCTGGATGGATGCATAAGATTATTGCTGAATGCTCTGACGAAGCTAAAAAATCTGGAGCAAGAATAATTTTTTCATGCGGTTTTGATAGCATTCCCTTTGATCTTGGAGTGCTTTTTGTTCAACAAGAAACAATGTCAAAACATAATAAATATGCTCCGTCTGTAAGAGGAAGGGTTAGAGAAATGAATGGAGAATTTTCGGGTGGAACTGCCGCGTCCATGAAAGCTACAATGTCTTCTTTGCAATCAAATCCTGATCTTTTAAATATTCTTATAAACCCACATGCTTTATGTGAGGGTTTTCAGGGCCCCCAACAAGCAGATGATTCAAAGCCTGTCTATGATGAGGAATTAGAGACATGGGTAGCGCCATTTTTTATGGCCCCTATAAATACAAAAAATGTTCACCGTTCTAATGCATTAATGAATCACATGTATGGAGAAGATTTCCAATACAATGAAATGTGGATTTCTGGTCCTGGAGAGGAAGGCAAAGCAGTGGCAGATATGATAGCTTCTGCTAACCCAATTGGTGGTGAAGATGCACCAAAACCTGGAGAGGGACCATCAAGAGAAAAAAGAGAAAATGGTAATTATGATATTTTATTTTGCGCTGATGTCGACAATCAAGTTATTAAAGCATCTGTTGCTGGAGATATGGATCCTGGATATGGCTCAACTTCAAAAATGATTACTGAAAGTGCGGTTTGTTTAGTAAAGGAAGCAGATGATTTACCAGGAGGTATTTATACACCAGCTTCATCACTAGGAACAAAGCTAATAAAGAGATTACAAGATAACGCTGGATTAACTTTTAAGATTGAATAGATTCAGAGATCACCTTTTTTTCTAAGTTCAGCTCTTATTTTTGTTGCACTTATAGAGGTAATTTCTTCATCAAATACTTCTTCTTCAAAAACATAGCCTACACCTCTACCATAAGAAATGTTTGTGATATTTGGCACCAACATTATTTCGTAATCCAATCCCCTTTGAAAACCATCAGTTTTAAGATTTGCTTCAATATCACCGCAAACATCTGACCATGAAAAGGGATTGTCATCTTGCCCTTTGCCGCCTGATGCGCCTTCTACATCTCTTACTTGAATAATTACCTGACCAGTTTTTTTTACACATCTTTTAAATAGTTCCTGGTGTCCTTTGTGCCATGGCTGCCATCTGCCAAGCATTTGGACTGTTGGTTTTTTCCAATCAAACATTTTTTAAAATCTCTCTTGCTAATATTTTATGATTATCATCATTCATCTCGGTTATCCTGTAGTCAACATCCAATGGCTCTTCAAACATTTTATTTGTATCTTCGTACCTGCCTGACTCAATTGTATTCATCCAGACAGTAATATCAGGACCAAAATTATCTTTAGTTTCTTTGGTTGGACAAACGAAATCACATATTACTATTCTTCCACATTTTTTTTCATAGTCTGCTAAATTTTTCATTCTCAGGCTTTGTCTAATCCTTCCCTCTGGAGAAAAATCCCAATCATTTGCCATTTCTCGCACGATATCTGCGTTGTACCAGGCAGCTTCAAGTAATGGCTGCATTCTTTTTGCTAGATAAGTTTTACCGCTTCCAGGAAGACCCATAATTAATACTTTCATTGCTCTATTTTTTTAATACTAAATATTTCATTCTCAAATTCTATTACGCCTGAATTATCAATTGCTTTCCTAACTTTATTATGAAGTCTCGTATTTTTTTCCAAGACTTGAATATCTTTGTCTGGTATTTGACCAACATAAACAATGTTTGCCCATTTTGCATCAGTGTTGTGTCCAAATAATTCTGAAACAGTTTGATCAGGTGCTTTCTTGAAACTAAAGGAATATCTCACTGGCCTCGCAAATGTATATTTATTCTCATATTCGAGATTACCTTTAAGATAATCAATTATATCTTTTGCAAAATTAGGAAATGCTTCTTTATCTTTGAAAGCCGTTTTAAGAATTTTTTGGATTGATTTACCTCCAGACGAATGTGTGACAAGAAGTTTACCGGAGTTATTTAATAAACGCATTAGAGGGCCAATAACATTATTTACTTTAACTTTCACAGAAGAAGCAGCCCTGTATGCTTGGGAGGCAATAATAAGATCGTAATTATTGTTTTTGTAATCATTCTTTATGAATTGCTTAAGGTATTTTTCATTATCTTCTCTATATATACGAATTATGCATGGATTTGAGTATGACGTCCTACCTTTTCTATCTATTTCAATACCCCAATTCTTCTTTATGAAGTTTCCAAGTTTGTTGCTAGTTATTTGTGAGTGAAAATCAAATGAATTGTTGCTTTTGAGAATTAAATTAAATTCTCTAATTTTCTTGTTCTTAATTTTTGATGAGCTTTCTACCATACCTAGTTCTGAAAATTTTACATTAGTCATAGTGACCATTAAGTTCGGATGCTCAACGAATCTATCAGGCATCTTTTCTATAGTATTTTTTAAATCTTCATAACTTATTTCCTTTCCTGTTATAAGAAGGGAGGTGTATGGATGATATTTATGAAAGCTTTTAATAACATTTGATTTTATTGTCCCGTCACCAGTTCCTGCATCAAGTATTCTTAGATAAGATTTATTCTGCGAGAGACTAGCAATATGAGGATATAGCTTCAATGAAATTGCTTTCTTTTCATTGGTATTTTGAATAAATGAGAGATATTTTAATCTATCATCAAAGAATCTTTTTTTTCCCATTTTTCCCCCTTAAAAACTTATATAAATAATAATCTAAATAACGAAATAATGCATTTACTCATTAGATATTTTCAGATTAAAATGGCATAAATTAACATAAGGAGAACATATGTCTGAATCAAAACTGCCTTTAATGATTGGTATTGGAACACGTATTAGAAAATCTCCTTACTATGAATCAGATTTAAAGTACGGCGTAACTGGTTTCACAGTTTATAACAAAATGTATCTACCAACTGGTTTTTCAAGTCCAGAAAAAGAATATGAAAGCTTAATAAATGATGTAACTTTCGGCGACTTTGCTGCAGAAAGACAAATAGAAATTAATGGCCCTGACGCTCATAAGTTTGTTTGTTATGTGCAACCAAGAAATTTAGAAAAATGTGCAATAGGGGCATGTAAATATATTCTATTGACTGATATACATGGTGGAATAGTAAATGACGCATGCTTATTAAGATTGGAAGAGAACAAATTCTGGATTTCGCCTGGAGATGGTGATGTAATTTTATGGTTACAGGGCATTGCAATAAATTCTGGAATGGATGTTTCTATTCATGAGCCTGACGTCTCTCCATTGCAAATCAGTGGACCTAAGTCAGGTAAGCTTATCCAAAAACTTTTTGATGGCGAGCATGATGATTTAGGTTATTACAAAGCTAAACAAACAGCTTTAAATGGCATTCCAATGGTAATAGCTAGAACTGGTTGGAGTGGTGAATTAAGTTATGAATTATATTTACAAGATAGAAAGTTAGGGAACCAACTTTTTGAACTAGTGAATGATGCAGCAGAAGAATTTAATGGAAGGGTAATAGCACCAAATATAATAAGAACCATCGAGGGTGGATTATTATCTTACGGTGGTGATTTTGGAAGAGAGCATAACCCTTATACAATTGGATTAGGTAGACTTGTTGATCTTGATCAAGAAATTGACTTTATTGGCAAGGAGGCTCTTAAAGCTATTAAAGAGAAAGGCCTGACAGAAAAGTTAGTAGGTATTGAGTTAGAAGGCGAACCGATTATAAAGGCTCCAGAAAATTTCTGGGTAGTTAATAATATAGATAATAAAAAAATTGGTAGAGTTTCAAGAGCATTCCATTCACCTAGGCTTAAAAAGAATATTGGATTGGCAATTGTTGATATTAATTATGCTGAAGAAGAAACAAAATTTTCTGTTGCAACACCAAATGGGGATCTACAATCAGTGGTTGTTTCTATGCCTTGGTTTGAGGCTGATAAAGATACCCATCTAGATTAAATATGTATATTAAATACAATCTATTACTTTTATTTATTACTACACCCATGATTTCATTTGCTGATATTTCAAATAATCCATCTAGTTGGTATGTTGTTACCGACCAAGTTATGGGTGGCAAATCAGAGTTAGAGGTTGGTTACGACGATGGAGTTTTTAGCCTAAATGGTTATGTTACTACTGTTAATAATGGAGGTTTTGTGAGATTGGCGCATAGACCAAAAAATATTGATAAAGATGTTAAAGGAATTCGCTTTATGGCAAAAGGAAATAATGAAATATATGAAGTCCATGTAACCATGCAAGGTTTAAGGATGCCGCCATGGGCTTATCATAGCTCAACCTTTGAAGTAACAACTGAATGGAAGATGTTTGAAATTAACTTTTCAGATTTTGAAAAAAAATCAGGAATTTCAAGAAATCTCAAACCTAGTAACATAAGGGATATTAGTTTTGCCGGTTATGGAAGAGAATTTAATGTCGACCTTAAAATAAAAGATATAAACTTTTATTAATAAATGTTTTCTTCACAAGATAAACTTTTCATGAAAAGAGCAATTGACCTAGCCAAAGAATGTATTAATGACCAGGAAGTTCCTGTAGGGGCTGTAATAGTAAAACATGGGAAAATAATTGGTGAAGGAAAGAATAGGGTAATTCGCGAAAATGATGTGACCTCACACGCCGAAATAAATGCAATAAGAAATGCATCCAAGAATATAAAAAATTATAGGCTAAATAAATGTTCTATGTATGTAACATTAGAGCCTTGCCATATGTGCGCAAAAGCTATTGTAGATGCAAGATTGGATTCAGTGATTTTTGCATCATCAGAACCAAAAACAGGCAGTGTGATTTCCATTGATAATTTTTTTGATAAGAAAGAGTTAAACCACAAAATTAAATATTTACATGGATTATTGGATGAGGAAAGCTCCTCACTTCTAAAAGATTTCTTTATATCTAAGAGATAGGTAAGTTTTTTCTCATACTAGTGTGAGGAATTCCTGTATCTGAGCCATTATATATTTTTGTAGTTTTGTATCCTGAAGTCTCATAAAAACCTATAGCTTGATCTCTTGCATTTAAAACTATCTTTTTAGCATTATTTTCTCTTGCATTCTCTTCAAGTAATCTTAGGATTTGCTTACCAATTCCAGTTCCTTGAAGGTTTTCTGAGACAGCCATATACCTAATTTGCGCTTCATCTCTATTATTAAAATGAAGTCTTCCACATGCAATAATTTTTTTATTTATAACACCAATTAAATGAAATGCGGATTCTTCGTATTTGTCTTTTAGAGTAGTTATATCCTTCCCAATTGGCTTTCGAAGAATCTCCCATCTAAATAAATCATATTCTTTAAATTCAATTTGATTTGAAGGACTTTTAAAAATTATCTCATTCATTGAGATCGAGCCATATAGGACAATGATCAGAGGGTTTTTCCATAGCACGAGCATCATGATCGATGCCAACACCATTAATTAAGTTTTTAAGATTTTCTGACAACATAATATGATCTATTCTTAATCCTCTTTTTGGATTTTGATCAAACATCCTTGATCTGTAATCAAACCAAGAATAAGTTGATGAATCGTCAGGATGTATCTCCCTCCACGTATCAACAAATCCTAGATCTTTTATACTATTCCACATTTCTCTTTCCTGGGGTTGAAAAGATGTTTTACCATCTCGTAACCATCTCTTAGCATTTTCTTCGCCAATACCTATATCAATATCCTCTGGAGATACATTAAAGTCTCCCATGACGATTAGATTAGTAAAATTCTTTTTAACATCAATAATGTGTTGTTTTAGATCTTGGTAATATTTAATTTTTTTAGGAAACTTTGTTTCATGTTTAATATTCTCACCTTGAGGAAAATAACCGTTCATAATTACCAATTCTTTATCGCCATATTTAAATATGGATTGTATAAACCTTTTTTGATCATCTTCAGTGTCATTTTTAAAACCTTTAACTGTGCTTATAGGTTCTTTTTTACTTAAAATAGCAACGCCATAGTGGCCCTTTTGACCATGAAACTCTACATGATAACCAATACTATTGATTAGCTCGATTGGAAAATCTGGATCATTTACTTTAGTTTCTTGAAGACCAATTACATCAGGATCAATTGTATCTCTCAAGAACTCTATTTGATGGGGCCTTGCACGAATACTATTAATGTTAAAAGATACAACCTTCATAATTATTGAATAAAAGATAATATAGTTTTTTTTCTAAAATTTAAGTAATCATTCATTATATTTGTTGACTCTATTAATTGATAATCAGTTTTAAGGTTGATTGAGTTGGTATTGATATCATTTTCATTTTCATTAAACTCTTCAAGTTCATCGTATGAAATAAAAGCGTCAAGACCAATTGCCAATCTTCTTTCATTTTCAATTTTTAAGAGCCAGTTTTTTCTGAGTTCTTTTTGCAGCTCTCTATCTTCAATTTTTAGACTCAAAAGCTTTTTATTTTTATTAAGATCATACCTATTTCTTATTTTTTTAAGATAATTAAGATTTGGCTCATCTATTAAACGATTTTTAAATTGCATAGCAATTTGGTCAAATATTTCGTCATCAATAATAAATTTAAAATGTCTAATAGGTTTAATAACATCCCATGATAATGCAGTTGGGTATGAGCTTTCTCCAACAGTGGTTATATCCCACGTACTAGGAAGCTCTATGTCAGGGACAATTCCTTTATTTTGTGTGCTCATCCCATTGACCCTGTAATATTTTGATTCAGTGATCTTAATTTGACCTTCAGAAAGATCTTCTAGACTCTGAACTGTTCCTTTACCAAATGTCCTATGTCCTACTATTATCCCCCTTCGGTAATCCTGTATAGCTCCAGCAACAATTTCAGAAGCTGATGCAGAATATCTATTCACCAATACGATTAACGGTTTTTTCCAAACCTGAACAGCTTTATTATCTCCATATGGTTGTATATAGCCTCTTTTTTGTTTTACTTGAACAGTTGGACCATCAGCAACAAAAAGACCAATAATTTTATTAGCTTCAATTAAGGCTCCGCCGCCATTGTTTCTTAAATCAAGTATTACAGCATCAACCTCAGATGAATTGAAGTCTTGAAGGATTTTTTTCACGTCATTGCTGCTGCTTCTAAAATCTTTAACTCCTTTTTGGTACTCATCAAAATCTATATAAAAGGAGGGCAGGTCTATTATTCCAATTTTATTATTGCTTATATTAATTACCTCTGACTTAGCTGCTCTGTCCTCTAATTTTATTTCCTCTCTTTTCAAAGTTATTAACTTTCTTGCATCATTTTCAGAGTTAAAAGAAATAAATTCTATCTCAACCTCAGAGCCGGCTTTGCCTCTAATCAAGTCAACAACTTCATCTATTCTCCAGCCTACTACATCAACAAATTCTTCTGAATCTTCTTGTCTTATCTTTGCGATCCTGTCTTCTGGCTTTATCTTTCCGGATTTTTCAGCTGGGCCACCAGGTACTAAACTTATTATTTTTGTATAGTCATCTTCAACACCAAGCAGGGCACCTATGCCATTAAGTTTTAAACTCATATTTAAATCAAAATCTTCTGCTGATCTTGGAGATAAGTATGAAGAATGAGGATCAAATTGATTACTTAATACATTTATAGCTAATGAAAAGATATCTTCTTCTTTTTGTTGATTTATTCTTCTTATTCTATTTTCATATCTTTTAATAAGATCACCATTAGGCTCAGAACTTGATAAGTCTGAAGTTCTTGCAATTAATAAATCATTTTTGGTCTCTAATTTCCATACCTCTTTAAGGTTATCGCTAGATAATGCCCATTGATTATCCTCATAAAAAATATCTAAATATTCATCTTTATTAAAATCAAAACTATCTTCTTTAACCAACTCGATTTGGTATTGTGAAAATTGAATAAGTTTTGTGAAGTATAGGTTTATAACCTCATATCCCAGCTCTATATTAAAATCATTATCACTTGATCTATTTGATTTTTCTAAGAAATCATTGACTTCGTTTATGGTGAAATAGTTTTTGTTTTTATCAAGTTTTTCTATAATTGCTTTAATATACCTTTTATTAAAATCAGTCTTATCAATGTTTTCTTGAAAATGGTCTCTTTGTAATATCCAATAAATCTCGTTACTGAGATTCTTTTTGTTTTCACTTACCTCGATTAATTTATATTCATAAGCAAAAACATTAATTGTTAAAATACAAATAAAGAGATATAAATATTTCATAGACTTTATAAACCCTGAACTCTAGCTGCTTCTTTTCTGACTATTTCAGGAGATCCTAAAATGTGTCTGTTAAGCCCGATTCTTTTAAACCAATAATGTAAGCCTAAAAGATCAGTAAACCCCATGCCGCCATGAACTTCAGTTGATTTTTTTGATACCATTTTTGAGATTTCAGAAACATGTGATTTTGCATGACAGGCCATCAATCTAGAATCCTTCTCATTATTATCAAAGCTATGCGCTGCATGCCAAACAAGTGAATAACATGGTTCTAAATCAGCAGCCATTTCTGCACACATATGTTTAACAGCTTGAAAGCTTCCAATTACTCTATTAAATTGCTTCCTTTCTTTAGAATATTCAACTGCTTTATCAAGCATAGATTGTGATGCTCCAATTGAGTCAGCTGCTAGATTAATTCTACCTGCGTCTATTGATTGATTAATAGCTGTAGAAGAATTTTCTGAGTTTTCTAAAATTTCTACAGGAGTATTGTTAAAATGCATTTCTTTATATGTTCTTGTTTTATCAACAGTTGTTAGTTCTATAGTGTCTATCCCTTGAGAATTTAAACACACTATTCCAATTTTGCCGGCATTATCACAAATCATTACATGTGAAGCATATTCATAATCCATAACAAATAATGTTTTACCACTTACCTTATTTTTCGAGAATGTTAAACCACTTGAATCTCTAGAGCCAAAGTATTCTGAAAATCCAACAGCAAAGTTTATAGAGTTATTAGACATTCCTTCAAAAAATCTATTTTTTTGCTCTAGATTGGCTCCATGTTTTATAGCAATTGGGGCTAGAACATAAGGACCAGTATATGGTAATGGTGCAACGCAAGCACCAAGACTTTGGCTAATTGCAACTGCAAATAATAAATCTAATCCAAGACCACCATTTTCTTCAGGGATTAAAATATTACTAATGCCTAAATTTATTAGGCCTTGATGAAGCTCATCTTTAATGTTCTTATGATTTCCATTAGCTATCTTTTTAATGACATCAAGTGGCGCTTCAGCATCAAGAAATTTTTTTACATTGTCCTGAAAAAAAACTTGATCCTCTGATAACCCAAAATACATCTTAAGCTCCTTGTTGTACTTTTGGCTCTTTTGGCATGTTCAGGCCTCTCTCAGAAATAATATTTTTTTGAATTTGGCTAGTTCCGCCCCCAATTATCAAACCTAAAAAATACATATATCCAATTTGCCAAGAGCCACCATCTCTTAAATTAGGACTATTTTCATATAGCGTTCCCAATTCACCCATAACATCTATTGCAAAACCTTCTAGCTCATGTCTTAATTCTGTTCCAATAAGTTTTTGCAACATTCTAGCTATTTTTACATCCTGACTTTCATTTAATTTTGCAGATAAAACTCTTAGTGCGTTAGATTGGAACGCAATTACTTTAGCCTGAATCCTCATAAGTTTGTCTCTATAAATTTCATTATCAATAGCTTTCTCACCATTAATAGTTTCATTTTTCATCCTTTCAATTAGTGAATTTAATCTATTCATCATTGCATTTGGATCGGAGAGCGAACCCCTTTCATGACCAAGTGTTGCGTTTGCTACAGCCCAACCCTCACCTCTTTTTCCAATAATATTATTCTCTGGTATTGTCACATCTGTAAAAAAAACTTCATTGAATCCTGCATTAAGCGTCATATCAACCAATGGCCTAATTTCAATTCCAGGAGTATCCATGGGTATTAATAAGTAACTTATTCCTGCATGTTTAGAAGCCTCAGGCTCGGTTCTTACTAGACAAAACATCATTTGCGAAAACTGCGCGGTACTTGTCCAAATTTTTTGCCCATTAATTACCCAATTCCCATCAATTAATTCTCCTTTGGTCTGAAGACTTGCCAAATCACTTCCAGCATTGGGTTCAGAATATCCCTGGCACCATATAATCTCTCCATTTAATGTTGGCCTAATATATTGTTTTTTTTGTTCTTCCGTTCCAAGTTCTAAAAGAGTTGGCACTAACATATCTATACCTTGACCACCCATCGGAGGAGGGGTATTTGTTTTAGCAAATTCTTCCGCAATGATTCTACTTTTAATTATGTCACTATCACCGCCATAACCACCATATTCCTTGGGAATTGATCTAGCAAAATAGCCTTTTTCTATGAGAAGTTTTTGCCAATCCGACCTCTTCATTTTAATTTCACCAGATTTAGATCTGTCTGATAAAGGTACTTTTGATGATTCCAAATGTACTCCAGAATATTCTTTACAGAATTTTTTTACTTCATCTCTAAAATTTTTGTATTTAGGCCCAAAATTTAAGTCCATAATATTTCCTAATTAATCCCAATTCGGCTTCCTTTTTTCAAGAAATGCAGCTATTCCTTCTTTAGCATCTTCGCCCTCAAAACATTTTGCAATTTGTTTCTTTAAGTATGGAAGTGCTTCATTAAAACTTTGTGAATCTTGCTTTTCGTATGCTTCAAGACCAAGCTGCATTGTTCCCGGCGCTAAACTTGCAAGTTCTTTTGCTAGTTTATCAACTTTTTCATCAAGTTCTTCATTTTTAACTGATTCATTTATTAAACCCCATTCTTCGGCTTTTTTTGAATCAATTGGATTACCTCTCATTATAAAATCAAGTCCTGCTCTTTTGGGCATTACTCTAAATAAGCCGGCCATGACCATGAATGGCCATAATCCTCTATGAATCTCTGGTGCTGAAAAAGTTGCCTCATTAACCGCTATTGCATGGGAGGAATTAGCCACAATTAAGAGTGCTCCTGCAAGAACGGATCCTTGTATTTTACAAATTACGGGTTTGTATAAATGTCTTAACGAAAGACTTATATCATCTGCATTATCAAGCTTTGGAACATTTGATTCAGATTGAGTTCTTGATAAATCCGCACCTGCACAAAAAATGTCACCATTTGCTGCAAAGACAACCACTCTAATAGTTTTTTCTTGTTTTGCATATGCTAGGGCATAATTAATCTCATTAAGCATTGCATTATTTAGCGCATTCTTTTTCTCAGGTCTGTTAAGCGTGATAGTCATAATATTATTTTTAATTTCTAGTTCTGTAGCTATGAAATTAAGACCTTCTAATGATAGTTTTTGCATTTTATAAATCTCCAATGATGCTTTGAGGAACTTTAATTTTTTTTGCTCTTAAATATTCACCTAGTGATTTTGCTTGGCCGTCTTTCCTATTATTAGAAGAAACCCCGTCTTCCAAAATTTCATTTATATAAAAATTTAGAGAATTTATATTAGATAATTCATATCTTTCAATTTGAAAATCTTCTAGATCTGGTAATAGTTCTTTAAGCTTTTCTACTGTTAAAAACTCATGAAGAAATGAAAAAGCATAGGAATTTTTAGCCCACACCCCTAAATTTGCGCAACCTCCTTTATCTCCAGATCTAGTTCCATAAATATCGCCAAAATATATTTCCACCTGATCCTTTAAGTTAACTTTTTCAAGTTTAATTGGCTCTTTTTGGTAATAAATATCTTCAAGGCCTAGCTGGCTAGTTGGCAGAACTTTAATGCTCTTCCCATCGATATGAACAATCTCTTCAATGTGCTTGCTGCTAACAAGAGCAGGCCAATATACAATTACAGGCCCACTAGATTTGCCTCCCTTTTGTGCAAAAAACCCTGGTATATTTGCCAATGCAAGTTCAATAATTTTGGCACTAAAAAGTCTACCCACTAGATTAGGATCTATTGATTTTACTGAAATCTCTAGTGAAGCCATTGCTTCTTCATTGGTCTTTGCATCATCTTTATCTGTTCTATGTAATTGAATTGATACATCATCGAATTGATCTCTACCCCCAACAGATTCAAATAATGTATCTATAAAAACTTTTGCTTTATCCTCAATATCAAGGCCTGTAAGAATGATTTCCATCCCATTTCTATATCCACCTGAAAGATTTATGCATACTTTATGTTCTTTTGGAGGTGAGCTTCCCCTACAACCAGATACATATACTCTATCTTTTTCAACGTCTTTAATTTTTAATGTATCAAAATGTGCAATTACATCTGGGTTGATATATGCAGGTGAGCTTATTTCATACAAAAGTTGAGCCGTTACAGTGCCTGTCGAAACTAATCCCCCAGTCCCAGGATGTTTTGTTATATAAAAATTTCCATCCTCTTGAATCTCTGCTATTGGATAACCTACATTATTAAAACTTGGAACCTCTTTAAAAAAAGCATAATTTCCTCCTGTTGCCTGACATCCGCATTCTATAATATGGCCTGCAGCTAGCGCTCCTGCCAAAAAATCATAGTCATCTCTTTTCCAATTAAATTTCCATGCTGCAGGACCTATAACCACTGCGGCATCTGTTACTCTTGGACAAACCACAATATCCGCATCATTATCTAGTGCCTCTTTAATACCCCAGGCTCCTAAATATGCATTTGCTGTCAATGGATGATATTTTGAGGCATCTAAAGATATTTTTTTGTCAATATTTAAAAATTTTTCGCCTTTTTTATTGAGTTGAGAAATTCTTGGCATCAAATCATCACCATCTATGTATGCAACTTTTAAATCAATAGATAATTCATGCAATATTTTTTCTATCTCAGAGGCCATTGATTTAGGATTAAGACCGCCTGCATTACTAACAATTTTGATATTTTTTTCTTTACAAGTTGCAGCAACTTCCTTTATTTGTTTCAGAAATGTCCCAACATATCCTTTATCATCGCCTCTTTGAAGTTTTTGACCATACAAAATTGCCATTGTAAGTTCTGCCAGATAATCTCCAGTGAGAACATCAATTGGCCCACCTTCAACCAAATCTCTAGCTGCAGACAACTTATCACCATAGTAACCACTGCAGTTAGCAATTTTTATGACTTGCTTATCCATTAATTTTTTAACTTGATTCCATTTAAGATAATACTAGTTATAGAGTTTGCAGATTCTTCAGGAGAAGTGTTGATTAAACGCCTGTTTTTTTCTTTTAAAAACTCTCTCCCAATGCCACCGAAGAGTATTGAAAAGGCTTTAGTATCAACTTTTTTTATTTCCTTTACTTCCATTGCATCATTTAATAACTTTTGAGTGTAATTGGAAATAAAATTTACATGATAGTCAGCCATTTTTTGTGAACCATTTATTTTCTCAATATCTTTTAAGAAAGCATTGAATTTTGGACCAACAGCTTCGTTTACAATGTATAAATATTTTTCTAATTTTTCTATTGGAGACTTAATATTTGATACAGAATCCAGAGCATGCTTGCCTAATCTCATTAATATATTATCCATTGTCATTAAAATAAGCTCATCTTTGCTAGGAGCAATTTCATAAAGCGTTCTTAATGAGATTTTTAATTTTGATGCGATTTCAGACATTGTTATTTCAGGGACTCCCTTTTCAAGAAGCATTTCAAGATCTTCAACAGTTTCGTAATGCTTTTTTGTAAAAAACTTCGTTCTTTTATTTACAATATTATTTTGATATTCAATCTTTTGCATAAACTATTTAACAACCATAAGGAGGGCGCCATTCTCAACTTGATCATTTAAAGATATTAAAAGTTCAGACACTATTCCATCCTCAGATGCTTTAATTGAATGCTCCATTTTCATAGCTTCAAGAATTACCAGAATATCCCCAGCCTTTACTTTTTTACCTTTTTTAACTTTTATGTCTATAACCTTTCCAGGCATAGGTGCAATAAGACCTCCAGCAGTAACCTCTAACCCCGGTATTTTGAATTTAGGCTTTACATCTAGCATCACATCGCCAAAAGGCATATGAACTAATACTTTATTGTCACATAAGGTAATATTTGCTGAATGTCTTTTGCTATCAAACATCACATCGATGATATGATCATCAGAATAATAAATTTGTCCTACTTTATTATCTGCAAAACTAAAATGACCATTTCTTTTTTTTGTATATTCAACTATTAATTCCTTGCCTTCATATTCAAAAATTATTTTTTGTTTTGGCAATCTTCCATTTGTCCAACCAGAAGGCATAAATTTTGCAACTCTTGCTCCATCTCTATTTTTAATTTGAATCCAAAGAGCAGCAATAGCAGCAACATGCTTCAATTCATCTTGAGTAATAATAAGCTTTCTATCCGGATTTACTTTTTCAATAAAGTCGGTTGTGGTGTTACCTTTAATAAAGTCGGGTGATTTTAGACAGTTTACTAAAAAATCTCTATTTGTTTTCACACCGCCAATATGAGCAGATTCAAGCGCCTTGGCTAGTTTGCTTGCAGCATCAATCCTATTTGGAGCAAATGAAATAACTTTTGCTAGCATTGGATCAAAGTCTGTGCCCACCACAGTTCCCCTAGTCACACCAGTATCCCATCTAGCCTCAGCAGATTCATTTTTTTCAAAGGCAATTAAAGTCCCGATCTCAGGAAGAAAATCATTATTTGGGTCTTCTGCGTAAAGTCTGGCTTCAATGGATGAACCATTCCATGAAACATCGCCTTGATTAAATTTTAATGATTCTCCTCTTGCAATCTTGAGTTGTTCACAAACTAAGTCTATTCCAGTCACTTCTTCTGTAACAGGATGTTCTACTTGCAATCTTGTATTAACCTCTAAGAACCAGAATTCATCAGTTTTATCATCAAAAAGAAACTCAACAGTGCCAGCTGATTCATACTTGATTTTTTTAGCTAATTTAACAGCAGCCGCACCCATTTTTTCTCTTATGCTATCTGAAATTCTAGGAGACGGAGATTCTTCGATTATCTTTTGATGCCTTCTTTGTATTGAACATTCTCTTTCTCCAAGATGAACAACGTTTCCATGTGAATCCCCTAAAATTTGTATTTCTATATGACGAGACTTTTCAACGTATCTTTCAATAAAAATTCTGTCGTCATTGAAACCATTTTTTGCTTCTCTTTGAGCACTTAAAATAGATTCTTTTAAATCCTTTTCTTTTTCAACAATTCGCATTCCTTTTCCACCTCCACCAGCTGCTGCTTTGATTAATAGTGGATAACCAATACTTTTAGCTTCATTTGTCTTTGATGTCATTGGAAGAGTTGGCACATTTGCTTTTTCAGCAAGCATTTTAGCTTTTAATTTATCTCCCATTACAGAGATAACGTGAGGAGATGGCCCAACCCAGATAATACCTTCTTTTTTTACTTTTCTAGCAAATGTGGCATTTTCTGATAAAAATCCATAGCCTGGATGTATTGCTTGAGCATCTGTTCTTTTAGCGGCATCGATTATTTGTTTTGGGTCAAGATATCCACCATCACTTAATCTAATAGACTCATCAGCTTGTTTTACAAATAATGCATCTTTATCTGCATCAACATATACAGCAATGGATCTTATACCCATTTCTTTTGCAGTTTTTATTACTCTGCATGCGATTTCACCTCTGTTAGCAACTAGCAATGAGTTAAAAATCATAGTCTAAATACCCCGTACTCTTTTGCACCCTCTATTGCATTATTGCTTACAATGGACAAGCAAAAACCTATAACATCCCTTGTATCCCTTGGATCAATAATCCCATCGTCTGTTAGCATACTGCTTGCAACTAAACCATGAGATAATTTTTCAAGATAATCAATGACCATTGCCTTTAATTGTGCATCGGCTTTTTCATCAAAAGGCTTTCCATCTCTTTTTGCTTTTGCTTTTCTTACAATTGACATCACACCGGCCATTTGCTCTGGACCCATTACTGCAATTTTGGCTGTTGGCCATAAGAATGTGAATCTATTATTAAATGCTTTACCAGACATTGCATAGGTCCCAGCACCATATGATGCACCAACTATAAATGTAATATGAGGCACCATTGAATTTGAAACAGCGTTAATCAGTTGGGAACCTTTTTTAATTATTCCTTGTCTTTCAAAATCTTTTCCAACAAGAAATCCTGTTACATTATGTAAAAATACTAATGGTATATTTCTTTTATTGCATAATTGTATAAAACTTGCGCCTTTCTCTGCTGACTCTGGGTAGATAGGACCATTATTTCCGATTATTCCTATTTGATAGCCATGAACAGATGCCCAGCCACATACTAGCGATGATCCATATAATGGTTTAAATTCTTCAAATTTTGACCCATCAACAAATCTTGCAATGATTTCTTTTATGTCAACCGCAGATTTTAGATCCTCACTTAAGACTCCCAACAATTCCTCTTTATCATAGACAGGTTCAGATGATTCTATTTTTGGTTCGGGTCCTTCTTTAGACCAATTAAGATGTGAAACCACTTCTCTGCAGATTCTTAAGGCATCCATCTCATCCTCAGCTAAATAATCAGAAAGGCCTGAGATTTCTGAATGCATTTGCGCTCCTCCAAGCGTTTCATCATCTGACTCTTCTCCTGTTGCCATTTTTACAAGAGGAGGGCCTGCAAGAAATGCTTTTGATTGATCTTTAATAAAAATATTATAATCAGACATCCCAGGTTGATATGCACCACCAGCCGTAGATGAACCAAAAACAACTGATATGACTGGTATTCTCAATTTAGAAAGTTCTGTCATTTCGTAAAAAAATCTTCCTGTTGATGCAAAATGGCCTTGTTGAAGAGAGGGTGCTATTGGTGGATTATTCCCATCGCCTGAATTAGATACACTTAGATCTCCACCCGCAGATTCAACAAAACTAATAAAGGGTATTTTATTTTCTCTTGAGATTTCTTTTGCTCTTTTCCATTTCTCTCCTACATAAACAGTCATTGCTCCAGCTTTAACAGTCGGATCATTTGCAAATATTACACACTCAACCCCAGAAATAATTCCAACTCCTGATATGCACCCACCACCAACATTATAATTATTGGTTCCGTAAGCCGCGAATGGTTGTATTTCTAAAAATGGACTATCTTCATCTAAAACATTCATCACTCTCTCTCTTACGGGCATCTTTCCTCTTTTTGCTAATCTTTCGTGGTGATGAATTCCTCCACCAATTTCAGCAAGATCGAGAAGGCCGTCCAGAAAATCAAGCTTTTCTAGCATCATTTCTTTATTCTTAAGATATTGTTCTGATTTAATATCTAAACTTGATTTAAGCTTAGGCGAAATATTTTTTGATTTCATAGTTTCATGCTTGTTTGAATATAATGGTAATATAATATCATTAATATTACCACTGTTAGGATGTAAAATAGCATTTCATATAATCAAATTATTAAAATGATAAAAATTTACGCAACAGAAAACTCAAGAGCAATGCGGCCGATTTGGACTGCTGAAGAGATGGGATTAGATTATCAATTAAATATGATGCCATTTCCTCCGAGAGTCTTCATGAAAGAATATTTAGACGTCAATATCCTTGGAACTGTTCCATATTTGATAGACGGCAATATTGAAATGACTGAATCGGTAGCAATCTCTCAATATCTCGTAGAAAAATATGGGCCAACCGACCTTCAGGTCAAATCAAATGAAAAGGACTATCCTTATTATTTAAATTGGTTATTTCATTCTGATGCAACTCTTACTTTTCCACAAACCGTTGTTCTAAGATACAAGTTTCAGGAGCCTGGAGTTGCTGATGCTGCTGTAGAGGGCTACAGCAGGTGGTTTGTATCAAGATTAAAACTTTTAGAAAAATCATTAGAGAACAAAGAGTATTTATGTTCAAATCGTTTTACTTTAGCTGACATATGTGTAAGTTATGCAATAAATCTTGCTGAAGCTCTTGGTATTGAACAAGCTCTTAAACCAAACATAAAAAGATGGTCAGAAAATCTTTTTTCAAGACCAGCATTTATAAAAAGCAAAGGTTATAAATATGAAGAAAATAAATAAGATTTTAGTATGCTTTCTTATTAGTTTTATAACTAATATTTATGCAAATCAAACCAATCATATTCAAACAATATACTTAGGCTCTGGATGTTTTTGGGGAGCAGAAAAGGGTTATGAATCTTTGGAGGGAGTTGTTAACGCAGAATCTGGATATGCAAATGGTTACGGTATTAAACCCAACTACAGATCAATAATTGAATATAAAAATAAATATAATGAAAACAATTATGCCGAAGTTGTTAAAGTTAGCTTTAATAGTAATGCAATAACTCTTGAAGAAATACTAAAACATTTTTTTGAAACACATGATCCAACTCAATTAAACAAGCAAGGTAATGACGTTGGAACTCAATACAGATCCACAATTCTATTTTTAAATGATAATCAAAAAAACATTGCATCGGGAATAATTAAAGACTACCAAAGGCTCCTTTTTGCAGCTGGTTTCGGAAAAATAAAAACTAAATTAGAACCATTAGATAATTTTTATATTGCTGAAGAGTACCATCAAGATTATTTAAAGAAAAACCCCAATGGCTATTGTCCTGATTTGTCTACTGGCATTGTCTTTTCTGACCAAGAAAAAAATCTATTAAATAATGAAAATCTTTTAGTAGGCAAACATATTTTAATTTTAGATTCTCAAACTTACTGCCCTTATTGTGAAAAGCTAAAAGAAAATGTAACAAATGACTACAAGGGGAATATTCCATTGTCTTACAGAACATCAGATCAATTGCATGGTTTGAAAATAAAATCTCCTACCTGGGCAACACCCTCAATTCTTTTTATTGAAAATGGTAAAGAGGTATTTGGATATCAGGGTTATGTTGCACCCAAGGAATTTTATCAATTACTTGGAAAATTTAAATTAGGTGATACAGAGGCTTATGATGTGGCTTTTAATAAAGGAACGGACTCAAAGTTTTGCAAAGAATATCAAATATTTAAAGATACTCCTGATGGGTTATTTATTGATAAATTGAGTGGAGAGCCATTATTTGATACCAAAGATAGATTTGTTTCTAGATCAGGCTGGCTTTCATTTACAAAACCTATTGATGGTTCTGTATATGAATTACCTGATAACAGTTATGGAATGCGAAGAACAGAAATACGATCAGTATCCTCTGATATACATCTAGGTCATGTTTTTGATGATGGGCCAAATGGAATGCCAAGATACTGTATAAATGCCACAGTGCTTGAGTTTATTGAAAGAGAGAAAATTAGTAGCTAATTCCGTAACCAAATTCATATGTCGGATTAAGCGTATCATCAGGTAAATCTTCTTTTTGATTAAGAACAGCCTCCATAGAGGAGGGTATTTCAAATGGGAGTTTTCCAGATGGATTGAATCTTCCGTATATGCCTTCAAAAATTACCTGATCTGAAACTCCAAATGTTCCTATAAGACTAGATGTAGACTTTTTTATATCATCTAAAATTGCTGGCCTATTTAAGTCTACAATAACAATTAATTCTTTTTCTTTAGAGTATTCTTTAATTTTATTTATTATATTTCTATTGAACCTGAGATCTCCATTTGGAAAAAGTTTGCTGAGGAAATTATCGAATATTCTATTAAGACCTGATTCTTGATTTTCATTAAAAACAGTATGCACATACATTATGATTACATCTGCATCGCTTGATTTTTTAACTACATTGCCAAATTTCTGAGCAATGTTTTTATCCAGACCGTCAATAAAAACTTTATTTTCTTTCTTGAGTGGTAATATTCCGTTGTTCTCTAGCAAAACCAATGACTTTCTTTGTGCATCAAGGCCAGCATCAATATTTTTTAAAGTATTAACTTTATGTTGAACATTAGTTACATCGACATATGGATTATCAAATAAACCAAGATCAAATTTATTAATTAGTATTCTTCTTACCGAACTATCAATTCTGCTTTCAGGAATTTTATTCTCTTTAACTAGTTTAATTAAATATGAGGTATCAGCTTCACCACCAAACTGATCTATACCTGCATTGATTGATTTTTCATACCTTTGCTCTATTGAAAGATCATCAACTCCCCAGTGCCTACCTGTAATTATTCCCCAATCAGAGCATACAACCCCATTAAACCCAATATCTTCTCTAAGAAGATCAGTAATAATGAATTTATTAAATGCCATAGCAACATTTTCTTCGGTTTGATCAACCGGTATACCGTAATAAGGCATTATTACTTTAAGGTTATTTTTAACAGCTTCTTTAAAAGGTATTAAATGATAGTCAAAATTATTACCTGGATAGGTCTGATCCTTTCCGCTATACAAGTGAGCATCAAGCCCATCTTTCTGAGGCCCTCCTCCTGGAAAATGTTTAACCATTGTTAACACACTATTATGATCTATTTTACTGCCTTGAAAACCATCCATATAAGCAGTAGTCATTTGACTTGATATTTCTGCGCTAGAGCCGAAAGTGCCAAAGTTTCTAGCCCATCTTGGTTCAGTTGCAAGATCAGACATTGGATGAAGAGCTGTCCTAATACCTACCGCTAGATATTCTTCTTTTGCTATTTCAGCAAATTCTTTAACAATAGCTGGATCATTAGTGGCTGCAAATCCAAGCTGAGAAGGCCATTTTGAAAATCCATCAACTGAAAAAGATGCAACTCCACCTCCTTTTGGAACTTCGTGGATGGGATCAGAGCTAATTGTTACAGGAATACCTAATCTTGTTTTAGATGCAACCCTTTGAAAATTATTAATCTCTTTTGCAAGATTTTCAGGACTTGGATTACCATATAAATTAAAATGAGAAATACTATCAAATAAAATTTGAGATTCAGTTAGTTGGTTTCCTCTGATGGCTATTTCATAAATTAACATCCATATATCTGGATTTAGTGTAAATGGTGGATGAAACATTTGTCCTGCCTTTTCTTCAAGAGTCATTTTTTTGAGAAGATCTTCAGTGCGAACCTTTGAATCTAATCTATGATCTTCGTAAGCATCCAAAATATTATTTTTATTTAAATCTCTAAATTCATAACCATCAACATTAAGAAATTTAACATCTTCATATTGAGCATTTTTAATTTTTATTTTTTCTATAGGATTTAGATAATCCAGAGATATATATAAAACTGATAAAATAAGTAACAGACCAGTGTATTTAAGAAATACCCTTAACATAAAATACAAGATATTGAATTATCATTATGCGTCAAAAAAGTTATTTATTCTCTCATAAGACTCAACAAATTCTTCTTTAAATTTTTGCACGGTTTGTCCAGCGCTTATTGTTTCATCTACCAAACCAATTCCTTGGCCAACCCAATATGTTTCTAGTTGTTTAGCTCCTTCATGTCCAATAGCTGCCTGATCAGCTACTTTTTTGAGCGCAGGCTCACTAACCATTGTTTGAAGTGGCATTGGTAAAGGCTCCGGAGCATCTTTATCTTCCCATGCCTCAACCCATGGCGATGTTAATTGTCTAGAATGTTTTCCAGTCCTACTTTTTGATCTAACAGTATGACTTGAAGATGCTGCTACTAATTTTTCTTTTATATTGTCTGATGTTTCAGCTTCTGTGGTTGGAAGAAAAACTGATGCGCACCAAACCCCATCAGCACCCATAGCCATTACTCCTGCCATTTGTTCACCTGTGCAAATACCCCCAGCAGCAAGAATTGGTACATTCCCATAAGGCTTAAGCGCTCTTCGAACCTCTGGAACTAAAACCATAGTTGATACACTCCCGCAATGACCGCCACCCTCTGTTCCTGATACAACAATAATATCTACTCCAGCTTCAGCTTGTTTAACGGCATGCTGTTTAGCACCAACAAGTGCTGCTACTGGGACATTATTTTCCTTCCCCATATCTAACATCCATTTAGGCGGAACACCTAAAGCGTTAGCTACAAGGCCAATACGATGAGAAAAAGCAACATCTAAAACTTCTTTGGCTCCTTCAAGACCTGCACCCAATACTTGATTTGAACCCTGTTCTGCGTTTTGCGATTCTGCATCACCTCTAAGATCTGATGAATCAATATCATGTTGATCAAGAATATCTGCTCTAAACTCTCTATGTTCTTGGGGGATCATGGCTCTAAGATCATCGGTTGTAAGATTTTCCCCTTTACCAACATAAGAGTTAGGAACTAGTACATCCACTCCATATGGTTTACCTCCTACATGTTCGTCTATCCAATTTAACTCTATCTCTAATTTTTCAGGAGTAAGGCCAACAGCACCTAAGACGCCCATTCCTCCAGCTTTTGATACAGCTGCAACCACATCTCTACAATGGCTGAATGCAACTAATGGAAATTCAATATTTAGAATATCGCAAATTTGTGATTTCATGATCTCTCCTCTAAAAGTCTTTAATCATAGTTTATATTACTTACTTTAAATTTAGAATGAATTAAAATAACGATTATGAAAGACTTTACAGTGCCTGATATTTGTGATGAAAATGATGATATTCAAATCGGAGAATTGTTTCTTAATTCTTTCGGAGCATTAAATAAATTTTATGGTCAGATTCACACTGCAAAATGTGAGCATTCAAATACTGTTGTAAAAGAACTAGTTCAAAATGACGGAACGGGCAAGGTTTTATGTATTAGTCATACCGGACCTGAATTATGTTCAATGGTTGGAGATCAGATCGCTCAGGCTGCATTTGAAAATAACTGGAATGGTATTATTACCAATGGTTACATTAGAGACATAGAAGTTATTCAAAATATTAGTATAGGCCTATATGCTTTGAATTCTTTTCCAAAAAAAACTGACAAATCAATTGGAGTTGGGGAAAAAGATGTACCAATAAAAATAGGTAACGTTAATATTAACCCTGGTGATTGGGTTTATGTAGATACCAATGGATGGATTGTTACTTCAAGAGAATTAGAACTTTAACTTTTCAATTTCCGCATCTTTTTGGATCCAAATTTCTTCAATCCATTTTTTAAAATCTTCCCTATATTTGCTATCAGTTGAATAATTTTTTCCAATAAGATTTTTAGGAATACTGTATTCTTTTATTAAGACTTTTACATTTTTCATCTCACCGTTAAGAAATGACCATGCACCTCTTTTATCACTTTCATAGATTACTGAATAATCTACCAATGTATCTATTTTAGGCATTACAGATAAAGCAGTTGCCATGCCTCCGGTTTTAGGAATCAGCAGATTTTTAAATGGTGATTTTTGATCTTTAAATTTCTCTTCCGTGAACCTTGTTCCCTCTACGTAACTAAAAATAGTAGAAGGACACCTCATAAATCTTTTACATGATTTTAATGTGTTTTCGTAATCTTTAGTTCTTAGAGATGGATCTTTCTCAATAGCTTTTTTAGAATGCCTATTTACAAAGGGCATATTAAGAGTTTTATTAGCAAGAAATATAAATGGAATCCAGGCCAGCTCTTTTTTCATAAAGAATTTTAGTAACGGTATTTTGTGGTTTGCTGATACTAAAAGTACAAAAATATCAGCCCAAGACTGGTGATTTGACATAGCCATATACCACTTAGTTTTATCAAAGTTATCATGATTACCTATTAATTGTATGGTATTGCCATGCATCAACAGCATAATAAGCTTTAACCCGTACACTGTTAAATCACCTAAAACATTAGAAAATTTACTTAGGGCAATCTTAAAAGCATTAAATGGAATAATGATTCTAGGTATATTTACGATAGCCAATATACCAAATCCAATTGTTAGATTAATTATTATTAATATAAAAGTTATAAATCCAATTAAGCTAGATTTAATTACATTCATAATAATTTATATTTCAGAAGCCACTAAGATTTGCATATCTTTCAGTATGATATTTTGAACTTCCAAATATTTGTTCAGTAACCCTTGCTCTTTTAAGGAAGAAACCAATGTCATATTCATCTGTCACACCAATACCGCCATGCATTTGGACTGCCTCATTAGAAACTAAATGAAGAGTTTCACCAGCCATGGTTTTTGCTAGGCTTGATAACCTTTGCAATTCATTAGATCCTTCGTCTGCAGCTTTCATTGCCCCCATAACAGAAGATTTTGTAAGTTCTATTTCACAAAACATTTCTGCAGCCCTGTGTTGAAGCGCCTGAAATGAGCCAATAAGAACTCCAAATTGTTTTCTTTGTTTTAAATAATCTATTGTTGTTTCAAAAGCTGCTTCTGCATTTCCTAGCATTTCAGATGCCATGGCAATTCTTCCAATATCAAGAACATTCTCAATAATCTCACCACCTGTTTCAAGGTCACCTAAAATATTACTATCGGAGATTTCCACATTATTAAAATTTATATTTGAATAATTTCTTGAATCTGCCATATCAAGCTTTTTTGTTTCAAATCCATTTGAATTAGCATCGACTAAAAATAACGTTAGCCCTGTCATATCCCCTTTATCTCCTGAAGTTCTAGCTAGGAGAATTATTAAATCTGCGCTTGCGCCATCAATTACGAAGGTTTTTTTACCATTAACAATAAAATTAGAGCCTTCTTTTTTTGCAAATATTTCTGTATTTGCTGGATTGTGGTGACTTGACTCGTCTACAGCCAAAGCTGTAGTTAGTTCGCCGCTTGCAATTTTAGGTAAATAATATTTTTTTTGTTTTTCAGTGCCATAATTTGCAATTGAATATGCACCTATAACTCCAGTAGCAAAAAGAGGAGAGGGGGTAAGAGTTTTAGCACATTCATTCAGAATTACGCTAATACCAGTTATACCAAAATTAGAGCCGCCATAATCTTCGGGTATTAATATTCCTGGCCATCCTAATTTGGTCATTTCATTCCATAAGCCCTTATCCCATAAAAGAGGGTCATTATTGTCCCTGAGAGCTCTAAAATGAGTTATTGGCGATCTTTCTTCAGCAAAGTTTTTTGCAGTATCTTTTAAAAATTGCTCTTCTTCTGTTAAAACTAATTTCATTTTTACTATTGAGTAGGAAGACCAAGAACTCTTTTGGATATAACATTTAATTGAACCTCAGAGGTACCCCCTTCAATTGAATTACCTTTAGTGCGAAGCCATGCTCTTGTTAAATTTTTATCATCATCGTCAAATTCGTCTCCACCCCATGCAACTCCGTTAACACCAGATGCAGCAACCATCAACTCATGCCTTTTTTTATTATGCTCTGTTCCATATAGTTTAAACATTGAAGCAGTTGCACTTGCTTTACCACCTTCATCCCCAGCTCTCTTTAAAGTTAACCCAAATGCATGCTCTTTAATTTTGTGAGAAGAAATCTCAGATCTAAAAAAAGCGTTATTAATTTTTCCGTCTTCTTCACCAAAATGTTTTTTTGCTATTGAAACTACATCTCTCTTGCTTCCCATACCGGCGGCAAGACCAAAGTTAGATATAAAAGCTCTTTCATGTTGAAGAAGTTTCTTTGCAATTGTCCAGCCTGCATTTAGTTCACCAATAAGATTATCCTTAGGAACTTCTACATTATCAAAAAAAGTTTCGCAAAAAGGTGATTTTCCAGAAATTAAGGTTATTGGCTTTGTGCTTACACCTTTTGTTTCCATGTCAATTAAGAGAAAGCTAATTCCATCATGCTTTGGTTCTTTAGCTCCAGTCCTCACAAGTGCAAAAATCCAATCAGCTTTGTCAGCATAAGATGTCCAAACCTTTTGCCCATTAACAAGAAAATTAGCGCCTTTATCTTCAGCTTTTGTTGCTAAGCTTGCAAGATCCGATCCAGAACCAGGCTCAGAATAACCCTGACACCATCTAATCTCTCCTTTTATAATTTTTGGAAGATGTTCCTTTTTTTGCTCTTCAGTTCCATATTCCAAAAGAACAGGAGCCAACATCCATATACCAAAACTAAGTAAAGGTGCTTTCGCACCAATAGAAAACATTTCCTCATTTAAAATTTTTACTTCTTCTTTTGTGAGCCCGCCACCACCATACTCTATGGGTACTGTAGGCATTGTCCATCCTTTTTTACCCATTCTGTCTAACCATAACTTAGATTCGGGGTTTTTATACTTGGCATTTCTGCCTCCCCAAACTTCATCGGAAGGGGTACTTGGATCAGCTCCACTTCTCATTGATGGCGGACAATTTTTATTAAGCCACTCTTTGGTCTCATCGCGAAATTTATTTAAATCACTCATATTTAAGATAGTTTTATTATTTTTTTACAAATATTATATGCCATATTTAATTTTTCGCGTATTGTGTTGTTAAATAAGCTTATTAATACGAGCCTTTAATGAGAGTATAATTCAGGTTATGTTTAAAAATATTGGAATTTTTATAAAAAAAAGCATTATTCAAGATTTTGATGATAAAACTCTTGATGCTTTGATTTCATCGCTTTCGAATAATAAAGTGAATTTATACATTGATGAATCTTTTGACTATAAGAATGAAAAAGTAAAACCTTTAAAATACAAAAACTTTGTTGATACAGTTGATTTAATAATCGTTTTTGGTGGTGATGGGACATTGTTAAACTCGGCAAGAGAATATTTAGAACATGAGATACCAATATTGGGTGTAAACATGGGAAACGTTGGCTTTTTAACAGATATAAAGGTTAATAGTTTTGATACGGCTGTTAAAGATATTCTTGAAGGGAAATATAAAATTGAAGAAAGAAATTTAGTTTCAGCAGAGTTTGATGGAAGTCAGATATATGGATTAAACGAGGTTGTAGTTCACTCTGGAGCATATGCACAACTTATGAGGTATAGGTTAAACGTAAATAATAAAGTTGTTTATGAGCAAAGATCTGATGGGTTGATAATTGCCACGCCAACAGGATCAACTGCTTACTCTTTATCTGCAGGAGGACCAATTATTCATCCAAGTCTTGATGTATGGACAATTTTGCCAATGCTCCCGCAAAGCTTATCTTCTAGGCCATTTATAATTTCTTCAGATGAGTTTGTAGAGTTGGAGTTATTTGAAGGTCCAAATAAAAATGCAAAAATTTGTGTTGACGGACAGGACGATATAGATGTCCCATATGGGGTGAAGATATCAATATCTAAAATGAAAAAAACACTTAAACTAGTTCATCCTAAAGATAATGACTTTTTTGAAGCCTGTAGAGAGAAACTAGGTTGGAGTTTAAATATTTCAAAAAATTAATTTGAACGTGTCTAAAAATTTATATATACCATTAATACTAATAGCAGTTGCTATTTCAATACTTTCTAATTTTGGTTCAACTATTGATGCAATAAAGCATCTTACTTTTACTAAAATTACTGACGATGGATTATATTGGTCAAATTTTCATTATACCTATGTCGAAGAAAATCAATTGTGGAGATTAATAAGTCCAATTTTTATGCATTTTTCGCTTGCTCATCTTGCCTTTAATTGTTTGTGGATCTATGTTTTAGGTGAAAAAATAGAAATAGTCGATGGCAAAAAAGCTTTTATCTTAATTGTTATTATTTCATCAATCTCAAGCAACCTTTTACAGTATTATTCTCAAGGCCCTCATCTTTTTGGAGGATTGTCTGGTGTTATATATGGCATGCTTGGGTTTTGTATGATTATTGAAATGGAATCTAAAAATGACAGATATGGATTACCCCCAGCTTTGTATTTATTCATGATTATATGGTTGGTACTTGGATTTATGGGAATACTTGATCTTTTTGGGTTTGGCAAAGTTGCAAATTTTGCTCATTTAGGTGGGTTAGTCTCAGGTGTTATTTTTGCTATGATATACAAGTATTTTTTTAAAAAACTATATTAATATGATTAAGAAAGCCGTACTACCTGTAGCTGGATTTGGAACAAGGTTTTTGCCTGCTTCCAAGGCAATACCAAAAGAGATGCTTCCGATTATTGATAAACCACTTCTACAATATGCAGTTGAGGAAGCAATAAATATTGGAGTTGATGAAATTATTTTTATTACCAGCCCAGAAAAGCACTCAATAAAAAAGCATTTTGACAAGAATACAATCTTTGAATCTAGACTTAAAACCATAGGCAAGACTGAGATGATTAAAAAATTAAATCCCGAAGTCTTTAATGGAATAAAATTTCATTACATTAATCAAAAAGTGCAAAATGGTTTAGGGCATGCCATTCTTCAAGCCCAAGAAGCAATTGGCGATGACTCTTTTGCTGTCTTACTTCCAGATGATTTATTTTTTTCTGAGCAGTCTTGTTTAGATCAATTATTAATTTCTTATCAAGAAACTAACGCATCTGTAATAGCTGTAAATAAAGTTAATAAAGAAGATATTCATAAATATGGTGTAATAAAACCTGGAGAAATTAAAAATAAAGCAATACAAATTGAAGATATAGTAGAAAAACCTACTTATAAAAATGCCCCATCAGATATTGCTGTTTGTGGAAGATATGTATTAAAACCATCCATATTTAAGTTTTTAAACTCAACAAAATTTGATAAGTCGGGTGAAATTCAACTCACGGATGCCATTAAAGCACTTTTAGAAGAAGAAGACGTGTATGCAAGAATGTATGATGGTGAAAAATATGATTGCGGTAGCAAAAAAGGATTTGTTCATGCTACTATTGCTCTCGCTTTAAAAGACGAATCCATAAGCAAGGATATACAAAAAATTATAAAGGAAATTATTTGAATTTTTTTCTTAAACTTTTTAAGTTACTACCACCTGAATTAGCCCATTCTATTTCTCTAAATTCATTAAAATTACTTTATAAAATTAAAATCTTAGGTCTTTTTTATAGTAAAACCAACAAAGATGAGAACATATTATTTTGTGGCATGCATTTTAAAAATAGACTTGGAACTGCAGCGGGTCTTGATAAAAATGGTGACTATATTGATGCACTGGGCGAACTTGGGTTTGGATTTCTTGAAGTTGGAACAGTAACTCCTCTGGCACAATCAGGCAATTTAAAACCAAGAGTTTTTAGAAATTATAATGAGAATTCCCTTGTTAATAGACTAGGATTTAATAACAAAGGCGTCGATTATTTAGTAAACAATTTAAAAACAAGAAAATATAAAGGAGTTCTAGGAGTAAATATTGGCGCAAATAAAAATTCAGTTGGTGATGAAAGAATTAAAGACTATTTAATTTGTCTTGAAAAGGTATATAAATA
>TARA_B100001093_G_scaffold216089_1_pt1 | contig 36163 bp, 36 predicted proteins | sample TARA_B100001093 | Tara Oceans TARA_B100001093 (sample SAMEA2623116) | marine metagenome | biome: marine biome (ENVO:00000447); feature: surface water layer (ENVO:00002042); material: "saline water (ENVO:00002010), including plankton (ENVO:xxxxxxxx)" | depth 5 m | reverse complement strand
AAACTATTCCCATCAAAGTCAAATTCATGATTAAAATCTGTTAAATCAATCAGTGATGGAAATATATCCATAACACTAGAAATTTGTTCTACAACTAATCCTTTTCTTAATTTTTTAGGCCATTGAACGAAGAAAGGCACACGAACTCCGCCTTCATTCGTGCTTCCTTTTCTTTCTTTCATATCTAAATTCCATCTATTACCATTAGGTCCGTTATCACTTAGAAAAAGAATGATAGTATTTTCATATTTTTTTTGATTCTTTAGGCTCTTGATTATTCTTCCAACATTGTAGTCAATGTTTTCAACCATAGCTAATGCAGCCCTTGTTTTTATAATATTTTCATTTTTAGCATATCTGCCTTGTAATTTAACTTCTTTCTTTTCAAAAAAAGAATCTGGAATCTGCATTGGTGAGTGAGGTGTGTTATAAGAAATAAAAGCAAAAAAAGGGGATTCAGAACTTTCAATAAAAGAAATTGATTTGTTTGTAATATCATCTGTTATATATCCATCACCATTTATGAGTGCACCATTTTTTTCAATTATAGGGTCAAAATAGTTACCCCAGTGACCAGATGTAAATCCATAAAACTCATCAAATCCCCTGTTGTTAGGATGATAAGGTGGTTGTGATCCATTATGCCATTTACCAAAAAGTCCTGTTTTATAACTTTTTTCCTTAAAAAAATCAGAAATAAGTTTATGGTTAATATTCATTCTTTCGTAGCCTTTTGTAACACCATTGACTCCGCTTCTAACAAAATATTTACCAGTTAACAACTCTGCTCTAGTAGGTGAACAAACTGGACTTACATAAAAACGTTTAAATCTTACTCCATTGTTAGCTATATTATCAATATTTGGTGTATTAATATTAGTATTTCCATGAACACTTAAGTCACCCCAACCCTGATCATCTGTCAAAAAAATTAAAATATTAGGCTTTTCAAATTCACTTTCATTACATGAAAGAAAAATTAAAGTCAGAATAAAATAAAACTTAATACTATTTTTCATTTTACATTAAATATATAAATCATAATAAATTTATCTTTACGTATTCGGAATGTGGCGCAGTCTGGTAGCGTACACGCATGGGGTGCGTGGGGTCGCAGGTTCAAATCCTGTCATTCCGACTAATTTATTAAATTTACAGTAATGAAAAATATAAAAATTATACTTTTATTGTTACTTTTTTTAAATATTTCTTGTGCTCAGTTTGGTGAAACATGGATAAAAGAAGACAAAACTATTGTTAAGCCTAATGAAACAAACTATACAATTGAAAATATTTTTGATGATGTTGAGATTCCTTGGAGTATTGAATTTATAAATGAGGAAACAATAATTTACGCAGAAAAAAAAGGTGAAATATTTATGATAAATGAAGGTAAAAGTACTAAAATTGATAATGTTCCAGAGGTTTATTTTAGAGGTCAAGGTGGTTTATTAGATTTGGAACTTCATCCAGACTTTCAAGAAAATAAATTTATTTATATGTCCTATGCCTCTGGCTCAAAGGATTTAGGAGGTGGTAATACAGCTGTTTCAAGAGCAAAGTTAATTAACAATAAATTAGTTGATATAGAATTACTTTATAAAGGAGAAGAAAATTCTACTAAAGGCCAGCATTTTGGAACAAGATTACAATTTGATAAAAATGGTAAGTTATTTTTTGCAATTGGCGATAGAGGAAATAGAGACAAACTTCCTCAAGATATTAGTTTAGATGGAGGAAAAATTTATAGAATTAATGATGATGGATCCATACCTAATGACAATCCATTCATTAATGAAGAAAATGCAAAAGAAGCAATTTTTTCATATGGGCATAGAAATCCTCAAGGAATATTTTTGCATCCTAAAACTGGAGAAATATGGACTAATGAGCACGGACCTAAAGGAGGTGATGAAATAAATATTATCAGTAAGGGTAAAAATTATGGTTGGCCAAAAATTACTTATGGCATTAACTACAGTGGAACAACAATAACTGATGAAAAAGAACACCCAAAAATGGAGCAACCATTATATTATTGGATTCCATCTATAGCACCAAGTGGTTTTGCATATGTAAGCTCTAATAAATATAAAAAATGGAAAGGAAGTTTGCTTACTGGCTCCCTAAAATTTAAATATCTAGAAAGACTTGTGCTTGATAAAAGTAATAAAGTTGTATATCGAGAAAAAGTTGCAGATTCAATCGGAAGAGTAAGAGATGTAAAAGAGAGTCCTGATGGGTTTATATATTTCACTGTCGAAAATAAAGGCATATTTAAAATAGTACCAAAGCAATGAGAGTTGTTTTTATGTTAATATTTTCCTGTATTTTATTTTCGCAAGAAAAGCAAAAATCAGTTGAAAGAGGAAAAGCACTGTATGAAGATTTATGCCTTAGTTGTCATTTACCAAATGGTAAAGGAATCGAAGGAATATACCCTCCGTTAGCTAAAGCTGATTTTTTGTTTAAAAATTTGAAAGAAAGTATTATATCTGTTAAAAATGGTGGAATTGATGGTGATATAATTGTAAATGGAATTGAATACAATAGCTATATGCAGGATATGGGTCTGTATAATGATGAGGTAGCTGATGTCATGAATTATATTTTAAATTCATGGGGAAATAAATTTGAAAAAATTATTACTGAAAAATATATTGAGGAGCTAATAAATAAAAAATGATAATTATTGGAATTTCAGGAGGTTCTGCATCAGGAAAAAGTACTTTATCAAAAAAAATAATTAATTTTTTTAGTAAAAAAAAAATTGTAGTTGAACATCTACAACTAGACAATTATTACAAGGATTTAAAATTTTTAAGTAAAAGTGAAAGAAATTCAAAAAACTTTGACCATCCAGATAGTATTGATTTCAAATTATTTTATCAACATCTTACTAAACTAAGTCTTGGTAATTATATAGATACACCCACTTACTCATATAAAACTCATCTGAGGAAAAATAAAACAAATCGTATTGAAAAAGTTGATTTATTAATTATTGATGGATTGTTCATATTGTTAAAGGAAAAAATTAGAGATTTTTTCGATTTAACTATATTTTTGGATGTGAATAGTGATTCAAGATTGTTAAGAAGGATTAAAAGAGATGTTAAAGAAAGAAGCGGTAATAAAAATTACATTAGAGATAGATTTAAAAATATAGTAGAGCCAATGCATCAAAAATATGTTGAACCGTCAAAGAAGTTTGCTGACATGATTGTAAAGGATATTTCTAATTGTAAGGTTATCTTTAAAGAGATCGAACTTAAAATAAATAAAATTGATAAAAAAAATAAAAAGATCTAAGTATTATAAATTATTAACTAACATATACTTAATAACAATTACAGTCTTTTTAATTTGGATTTTCTTTCTTGATTCAAACTCTGTGATAGTTAACTTTAAACTAAAGAAAGAAATTAATGAGTTAAAAGAGAGAAAAGCAGAACTGGAACAAAGCATAGCAATTGATAAAAAAATAATTTCCTCACTTCAAAATCCTGATAGCTTAGAACGGTTCGCAAGAGAAAAGCTTTTTATGAAAAAGGATAACGAAGAAATATATATAATAGAATTTTTAGAAAAGTAATGGGTAAAATAATTTCAATATCTAATCAAAAGGGAGGAGTTGGGAAAACAACAACATCAGTTAGTTTAGCCGCCTCGTTAGGAGTTTTAGAAAAAAAAGTTTTACTTATTGATGCAGATCCTCAAGGAAATGCATCATCAGGTATTGGTATAAACTCTGAGGATTTTAAATTATCTATATATGATGTTTTATTAAAAAAATGTAATGCTCAAGATGCCGTGATCAAGACTAGTAGCCCAAATTTAGATTTAATACCTGCAAATATTGATTTAGTGGCAATTGAAATAGAATTAGTTGATATTCCAAAAAGAGAATATGTGTTTAAAAATGTTTTTTCTGAAATTATAGATAATTATGATTTTTTAATTATTGACTGTCCACCATCTTTAGGCCTAATTACCCTTAATGCCTTAACGGCCTCTAACTCTGTTATAATACCAATTCAATGTGAATATTATGCGCTTGAAGGTCTTGGCAAGCTACTTAACACAATTAAAGGTGTACAAAATGTACATAATAGTATATTAGAAATTGAAGGTATATTACTTACAATGTTTGATTCAAGATTAAGATTATCTAAACAGGTAAAAGAAGATGTAAAAAAACATTTTGAAAATATGGTATTTAACACAATAATTCCAAGAAATGTCAGCTTAGGTGAAGCTCCAAGTCATGGTGAAAGTATAATTGTTTACAACGCAACTAGTAAAGGGTCAAAAAGTTATCTTAAATTTGCTCAAGAAATAATAAATTTAAATTAGTTTGGCAAAGGCATATAAAAAAAGAGTGTTAGGAAGGGGATTATCTGCTATCTTAAATGACAACGACAACAACAGATATCAAGAAGATAATACCATAAATAATATTAATGAAATTAAAATTAAAGATATTAGGCTTAATCCAGATCAACCACGAACAAATTTTAATGAAAAATCTCTCGATCAACTAGCATCATCAATAAATGAATTAGGTTTAATCCAACCTATAACAGTTAAAGAAAAAGAAGGAAAATTTATATTAATTTCTGGTGAAAGAAGATTAAGAGCATTTAAAAAATTAAATTTAAATTCTATTCCTGCCTATATCAGAAAAGTAAATGATCAAACATCATTAGAAATGGCTCTTGTTGAAAATATTCAAAGAAAAGATTTAGATGCAATAGAAATTGCAATTTCATACCAGAGACTTGTTGAAGAATTAAAGCTATCTAATGATGAAATGAGCAAAAAATTAGGAAAAGATAGATCAACAATCACCAATTATATAAGATTATTAAAACTAGATCCAATAATCCAAAGTGGTATTAGAGATAAATTTATTAGTATGGGGCATGGAAGAGCAATTATTAATTTAGAAAGCCATGAAAAACAATTATTTATTTATGAACAAATCTTAAAGAATAATTTATCTGTCAGACAAACTGAAAAAAGGGTTAGAAATCTAGATGAAATTAAATCAAAAAAAAAGGATAAGGAAATTGATAAATCTATTAATTATCAAATTGAAAAAATTGAATCTAAAATTAACTCTAAAACTGACTTTAAATTAGTAAAAAACAAAGGTATTTTAAGTTTTATTTTTAGTTCAAAAAATGATTTAATTCGAATTTTAAAAAAATTAAATGATTAAAAATTATTTTTTTGTTTTTGGGATATTTTTATTATCGAATTTTATTAAATCTCAAGTTAATGATAAAAACTATGATAAAAATATTTTGAAACCATCTAAGGCAGCTTTTTTTTCTGCAGTATTACCCGGTCTAGGTCAAGCCTACAATAATAAAATATGGAAATTACCAATTGTTTATACTGCACTTGGAGTTTCTGCATATTCGTTTGATTTTAATAAAAAAAAATATTGGTCATATAGAAATGCTTATAAGAGAAGGAAAGCTGGTTTTTCTGATGATGAATTTCAAGGAATAATAATTAATGATGACAGATTATTAGATGGTCAAGACTTTCATAGGAGATACAAAGATTTATCTATGGTTTTTATTGTTGGTTTTTATTTTTTAAATATTTTAGATGCGAACATTGATGCACATCTTCTTGATTATAATGTTGACGAAAATTTATCTTTGGAGCCTTATTTTGAAGACTCAGAAAATTTTTATGCATCTTCAACGGGTATGAAACTTAAATTCAAATTTTAATGAATATTGCAATAATTGGATATGGTCAAATGGGTAAAGAAATTGAAAAAATTTCAGTATCCAGAGGTCATAAAATTGGAAAAATAATTGATGTCAAAACCGAAAATAAAGACTTAAATGATTGTGATGCTGCAATTATATTTACCACACCACAAAGTGCTGTAGAAAATATTAAATTATGTATCGACAATAAAATACCAGTTGTTTGTGGAACTACTGGATGGCTTGATGAATATAATTTCATAATTAATTACTGCACACAAAAAGATGGAACATTTTTATTTTCACCAAACTTTAGTATTGGAGTAAATCTTTTTTTTAAACTAAACAGTTTTTTATCAAAACAAATGTCTAAATCGATAGATTTTAATGTCTCTGTCTCTGAAAAACATCATACAAAAAAAATTGATAAACCCAGCGGAACTGCCATAAAAATTGCTGAAGATATTTTAACAAACTATTCATTTTCTGGATGGACATTAGCCGATGAAAAAAATAAGTTAAAAATTAATTGTGAAAGAATTGGTAATGAAAAAGGATATCATAAGGTTTCATATGAGTCTGAAAATGATTTAATTTCAATATCTCATAATGCTAAATCTAGAAATGGTTTTGCCTTAGGAGCTGTATTATGTGCTGAGTGGATTTTTGAAAAAAAAGGGATATTTACAATGAATGATTTTTTAAAAAATATTATTTTTTCATAATGGGATGGATTGAATGGTTTTATTTTTTTTTGATAATTCAAATTATTCATGGATTTGGAACATGGAAACTTTATAAATCAACTGGATTTAATCCTTTATTAAGCTTTATTCCTATTTATAACGGTCTGATTTTATTAAAAATAATTAAAAGGCCTTGGTGGTGGTTAATTCTTCTTTTTATACCTATTGTCAATCTATTAATTTTTCCAGTAATTTGGGTTGAAACAATTAAAAGTTTTGGAAAAAAAACATTTTCAGATACTATTTTAGTTATTATAAGTCTTGGATTTTTTATTTATACAATAAATTACTCTAATAAAATCAAATACCTTGATGATAAAAATTTTAGACCTGCATCAGGTTTTGGAGAATGGTTAAGTTCTATAATTTTTGCTATCACCCTTGCCACTATTGTTCATACATATTTCATTCAACCATTTATTATTCCAACTGGGTCATTAGAAAAAACGCTTTTAGTGGGTGATTTTCTTTTTGTAAGTAAATATCATTATGGTGCTAGAGTTCCTAAAACTGTTGTAGCTTTTCCGATGGTTCATGATACAATTGTCGGAACTGGTTTAAGATCATATTTAAACAAACCACAACTGCCTTATTTAAGGTTGCCAAAACTTCAATCCGTGAGAAGAAATGAAATCGTAACTTTTAACTGGCCAGCTGATACAGTAAGACAATTTTTTGTAAAAGAAAAAGGAGTTATAAAACCATTAGACAAGAAATCAAATTATGTAAAAAGGTGTGTAGCTATCCCAGGTGATACACTTGAAATCATAAATGGAATAGTTCACATAAACAGAAAAATAAGTGAATTTCCTGAAAGAGCAAAACCTGTTTATAAGTATATTGCTTATTCAAATAGTGGTATTTCAAGTCAAAAATTAACAAAACTTAATATTTCTGATTTTCAAAGGAAATTTATGATTAATAGAAACAAAAATTCATTTGAATTTTTGAGACCCTATATTCTCGGAGTAACAGATCAAAGTTCTGAAAGTTTTACGGTGATTACTGGATCGAAAGGTATCCCAAAAAAAGTCATAGTTGAAAATAGACTATCCATAAAAGAAATTACAGAAAAAAACAAGAGTCTTAACTTGACAGAAGAAGACTATGAAATAATTGAAAAAAATAATATTGTTGACAGTATAATTAGAGTTTATAAAAAGAATAAATCTTACAATACTTCTTTTTTTCCTAATGACATAAGGTACGATTGGAATGATGATAATTTAGGGCCAATAGTGATTCCTAAAAAAAATACTAATATCAACTTAAATCTTAAAAATCTAGCCCTATATAAAAAGATTATTAGAGATTATGAAAAAAACTCACTTGATGTTAAAAATGGAAATATTTTTATAAATGATAAAGTTGTAAATAGTTATAATTTTAAAATGGATTATTATTGGATGATGGGAGATAATAGATATAATTCTGAAGACAGTAGAGTTTGGGGATTTGTTCCAGAAGATCATATTCTAGGTAAACCTGTTTTTATTTGGATGAGTATTCAAGGTATTAATGATGGTTTTAAAAATTGGAAAATTAGATGGGATAGAGTATTTACTACAATTCATGGGGATGGAAAACCAAAATCATATTTAATTCATTTTATTGTTTTTGTGTTTTTAATATGGCTTGTTAATAAGCTTATTATTTATAAAAAAAATAATTAATTGATTTCCTTAATACCAGCATACTTTCCTCCTATTTCACATTGGAAATATATATTAAATAAAAATTGTCATTGGAATATTTATTCATACTATCAAAAGCAAACACTTTCAAATAGAACTTATATACATGGTGCTAATGGAATTTTAATGCTAAGTGTGCCAATAAAGCACTCTGGGAAAAACATAAGAAGATCGTTCAATAAAATTGAAATCGAGAATAACCATGATTGGAAAAAAAATCATTTTAAGTCCATAAAAACTGCTTATGAGTCATCTCCATACTATGAATATTATGAAAGTCAATTAAAAGATCATTTTAATCAAAATTTTAAACAACTTTTTAAATTGAATTTGAGTTCGATTAAGCTTATTTTTGATTGTCTAAAATTAGAATTTTTAGATAAAAAAACAGAACATATTAAAAAAAACACTAACGATTTATCTAATTTAACTAATATTAAAATATCTTCTCAAATTACCCCCAAGTATATACAACTATTTGAAGAAAAAAATGGTTTTATTAATGATTTAAGTATTTTGGACCTATTATTTAATTGTGGACCTAATACTTTAGATTATATAAAAATGGCAGACCTGTAAGCCGGATTCTGTCTAGCCTTATCATTTATCTTGACATATAATTACTTAAATGTTCTAACCGCCTACCCTTCAACGTTGGACGAGCAGTCCTCAATTGTTGATTTACTTGGCGTTTCACCTCACAGAGTTTACACGATTTCACTACAGCCTAACTGTACATCCTTTCTGTTGCACTATTCCTGCTATTACTAGCGGCGGGAGTTACCCACTGTGATGCTCTAGGTGTCCGGACTTTCCTCTTTAAAAAGCGATAAGAAAGTCTGCCGATACAAATGTAATATATTTTAGTTTTTTATATAAAAAAATGAATCGCTAGTTTATATTTGTATATATGAGTGAGTTCATAGTTTCATCTTTAAAATACAGGCCAAATTCTTTTAAAAGTGTTGTAGGTCAAAAACAAGTTACAAAAACACTCAAAAACTCAATAGAAGATAACAAAATTCCATCAGCTATCTTGTTCTGTGGTCCAAGGGGAGTAGGTAAAACATCATGTGCTCGAATTTTTGCTAGAGAAATAAATAATTTTACTTCTGAAGATGATTTGTCATTTAATATATTTGAATTAGATGCTGCTTCAAATAACAAAGTTGAGGATATTAGAGATTTGATTGATAAGGTTAGGATTCCTCCCCAATCTGGAAAATATAAAGTATATATAATTGATGAAGTTCATATGTTGTCAAAAAATGCTGAAAATGCTTTTCTCAAAACTTTGGAAGAACCTCCACAATACATTGTATTTATTTTAGCTACAACTGAAAAAAATAAAATTTTACCTACAATTTTATCAAGATGTCAGATTTATGATTTTAATAGAATCAGTGAAAATGAAATTTCTGAAAATCTAAGGCATATATGCAACAAAGAAGATTTTAAATTTCAAGATGAAGCTCTTGAAATAATTGCTAAAAAATCAGATGGATCGTTAAGAGACTCTTTAACAATATTAGATAGGGTTGTAAATTTTACCAACAAAAATATTTCACTCAAAGAGACCTCCAGTATCTTAAATGTTTTAGATATTGAAACATATGTTAAAATTGTAGATAAAATAATTAATGGTTTTTCAGTTGAAGCAATTTTGAGTTTTAATGTATTAAGTGATAAAGGATTTAATGAGAAAGAGTTTTTGATTGGATTAGCTGATCATTTCAGAAACTTACTTGTTGTGAAGTCCTCATTTTCCGAAAAACTAATCTCTAACAAATTTGGTCAAGAATTATTATTAAATCAGTCTGAAAAAATATCCAAAAAAGAAATAATAGATACAATCAAAAAAATTGAATATTCAATCTTCAAATACCCCGAAATAGAGAATAAAAAACTATTAGTTGAAATACTACTTATGAAAATTTCATTTCAATATGAAGAAAGATCATCAGTAGAGACACCTATAAGTGAAAAAAAAAAAACTGAATTAAACACTTTAAAAAAAGTAAGTATTTATTCTAAAGAAGATAGTAAGGTTGATGAGGAGATTTATAATAACGAGAAAGCTACTAAATCACTATTAGAGGAGAAAAAAAATCAAAATAAAAACACTGATGAAGACAAAAAAAATAAACCAATTAATTTAAAAGAGGAAGTATCTGCTTTTTCTCTATCAAGTTTAAAAATAAAAAAGAAAGTTACAGACGAAATTAAAAAAATTGAGGATTCAAGAGAGAAAAAAGATGAAAGTATTCATATAAATAATTTAAAAGAAAAATGGAATATTTATGCTAGTAATTTAGAAAAAAAAGGGAAAGGTAATTTTTCAAGTTTATTAACTCTCAATGAACCAAAAGTCGATAATGACTCGAAAATTATTTACAATTTACCATCAAGATCTAGTAAAAAAGAATTAGTTGAGATTAAGGAAGATTTATTATTTTTTTTAAAAAAAAGCTTAAAAAATGATTTTTTAGAATTAAAATTTGAGATTAATAATGAAATAAATAAAGAATATTTTCTTACACCAATTGAAAAATATAAAAAGTTAAAAGAAATTAATCCTACAATTGAAAAGTTTAAAAATGATTTAAAACTTGATTTTTGATTTAATTAATTTCTTCACCATTCCATCAGCCAAACCAATTTTTGGAACATAAATTTTTTGAATGCCTAATGTTTCCATGAGAAAATAGTAAATATTTCCAGCGGGAACTATAACATCAACTCTATCAGGGTTTAATTTTAAATCAATTAACATTTTTTTTGTTGACATTTTTTTTAATTTTTTCAATGTAAAATTAAATTTAGATTTAGATAAAGCTTTACCTAGTTTAACACCCGATAATTTATATATTTTGTTAATATTCCCTCCAACTCCAATTAGCTTTATTTTTTTTATTTCTAATGCGTTTTCTAAAAGCCAGGATTGGAAATCAGCCCATGAACTTTCCATAACCAAGTCATTCAATAATCTGACTCCTCCAATTTCAAATGATTTTGATTTATAAAGCTTATGGTTCTTGTAAATAATAACCTCTGTACTACCACCTCCAACGTCGATAAAACAATAATTTGGTGAGTCACCAATATGATCTGATATGTCATTACTGGCAACTATTTCAGATTCTTTTTTCCCAGATATTATTTCAATTTTAATATTTGTTTCTTTATAAATATTGTCTAATATCTCCTCACCATTTGAAGCATTCCTCATGGCAGAAGTCGCATATGCTAAATATTCATTTATTTCATTTACTTCAAAAAGAAATTTAAAAGATCTGATAGTATTTATAAGTTTATTTTTATTTGAATTATCTATTTGATTGTTCGTAAAAGAATCTTGGCCCAAACGTACAGGAACTCTATGAAGGGAGTTTTTTGTATGAAATATTGAACCGTTTATTTGGAAAACATTTGATATCAACAATCTAATTGCATTAGATCCAATATCGATTGTTGCAACTTTTTTTATCTTAACTTTCTTTTTCAAGATTTTTTAAATGAAAATTATAAACTTCTTCTTGAGACCTAAGTTTACTTTTATTATTTTTTTTATAATCATTATTATTTGAAGAATTAACTAATCTTGACTTTATATTATCTTCCCAATATATGTCAAAAATACCGTTTATTCTTTTTGAGATATTTCTATCAAGAACAGGACATGTAACTTCTACCCTGTTTTCTAGGTTTCGAGTCATCCAATCAGCTGAAGATATAAAGGTTTTATTATCCCCATCATTACAAAAGATAAACATTCTTGTATGTTCTAAAAACTTGTCAATTATACTAATAACTTGAATATTTTCACTCAAGTTTTTTCTATTTGGTAACAAACAACAAATTCCCCTAACAATCATTTTGATTTTAACTCCACTTCTACTTGCTTTATATAATTCTTCAATCATAGAGTAACTAGTAATATTATTTAATTTTATTTTTATAAAAGCATTTTTACCTTTTTTTGCATTTTCTATTTCATCATTTATCAAATCAGTAAAATGAGTTTGAGTTCTGTAGGGTGAAAGAATAAGATGATTGAATTTAAATTTTTTATAATTAAACTTAAAAAAATCAAAAACTTTACTAATATCATTTAAAATTTCCTTGTTGGATGTGAAAAGAGTAAAATCAGTATATATTTTTGCGGTTGATTCATTAAAATTACCAGTACTAACAAATCCATATTTTTTTATTTTATTATCTATTTTTTTTTCAACAACACATATTTTAGCATGGACTTTTAAATTTGGAATTCCAAAAATTAACTTAACACCTTGATCTTGCATCAATTTTGCATAATCAATATTTGCGTTTTCATCAAACCTAGCTTGCAATTCTATTTGAACTACAACTTTTTTTCCACTTTTAGCAGCATTTATTAATGTATTTGCGACACTTGATAGCTTCGATAATCTATAGATAGTTATAGATATTTTTTTTACATCGGGATCAATCGAAGCTTCAGAAAGAAAATTTAGAATATGATTAAAGTTATGGTAAGGTGTGTGTTGTAAAAAGTCTTTATCATTAAGGATTTTAAAAATACTTTTATTCTTCATAAAACCAGGAATATTTAATGGAATAATATTTTTATATACTAAATTTTGATTTAAACCTGGAAACTTCATGTAATCTCTTTTATTATGATATCTTCCACCATGTATAATACTATCGGTTTCAGAATTTATATTCATTTTGTCCAATAAAAAATTAAGAGTTTTTGGATTTATTTCCTTATCATAAATAAATCTAACTGGTTCTCCATTAAGTCTATCTTTAACACTTTGTGAAATTTTTTCTAAATAGCTTTTAGAAATATCATCATCAAAATCAAGTTCAGCGTCTCTACTAAACTTTATCATATTAGCGGTAACACTAATAGGGTCAAAAATTTTAAATATTTGATTAAGATTATACCTTATTAAATCATCAATCAAAAGTATATTCTTATGAAGCTTATTTTTTAAAACAATAAATCTATTTATCTCACTTGGAAATTGAATAAGTGCGTAAAAAAATTTATTATTTTTTGATTTAATACTTACTATTAAAAAAGATGAAAAGTCGGTTAATTGTGGGAAATTATCTTTTTCATTTAAAATCACAATTTTAAGTTGGGGAAAAACTTTATTTTGATAAAATTCATTTAAATATTCTAACGATTCCTTAGGAATATTTTTTTCATTAATCATTAATATATTTTCTTTCTCTAAATCTTTAAGAATTGAATTAAAAATGATTGTACTTTTTTGCTGTAATTTAATAGCATTTTTTGTTATTTTAGAAAGTAAGTCTTTAGCACTTTCTCCTTTGTAAACCTTCTTTTCTTTTTGATTAGACAATGCAATTCTTTTGACAGTTGCATATCTGATTTTATAAAATTCGTCTAAATTATTAGAAAAAATCCCAATAAATCTTAGTCTATCAATCAAGGGCACTGATTTATCTTCAGCTTCTTGTAAAACTCTTTCATTAAAATCTAACCAACTTAACTCTCTATTTTTAAATTTTATAATACTCATTTAAAATCTTTTGGAAAATAATGACTGAAATCAGAATCATTAATATCTTTCCATAAAGATACATTAAATTCAAAAATTAAAACTCCACAGGTTGGGACATGAAGAGATTTATTTGAAAATTCATTAACTAAATTATTACAGGAGTTGTTATGTGTAATAATCAAAACATTAGAGTGGAAATCTTCAATATTTTTTATAAACTTTAATACTTTATCACCATGAAAATCATATAATTCATCTTCTACAGAAAATTTTTTGTTTATAAAGAGTTTATTCTTTTTAAAAAACTCAAAAGTTTGAATTGTTCTTTTTGCTTTACTGATAAAAATAAAATCTAAATTTAAATTTAAATTTAAAAGGATTTTGGACATCACTTTTATATCATTTATTCCTCTTTTAGAAATAGGTCGTTCTAGATCTAGCGAATCAAAACTCCAATCAGATTTTGCATGTCTAATTAGAAATAATTTTTTCATGGACTTAGTCTGCTAATTAACCAAGATTTATCGATATCAGAGTATAAAATCCTATCATGTAGTCTGTTTTTTCTACCCTGCCAAAATTCAATACTTTTAGGTAGAATATTATATCCACCCCAGTTAACAGGTCTTGATATTTTTTCAGCTTTTAATTTAAAAGAATTGAATTTATTTTCAATAAAATTTCTATCAGTAATTTTATCACTTTGATCAGATATAATTGCTCCAATCTGACTATCAATTGGTCTTGAATAAAAATATTTATCAGATTCTTTACTAGGTATTTTAGAGCATATGCCCTCAACTATTATCTGTCTTTCAAAAGATGGCCAAAAAAAAGAAATAGAAACATTAGGATTGTTTTCAATATCGAGACCTTTACTACTATTGTAATTTGTGTAAAAAACAAAACCTTCTTTTGAAAATTTTTTTAATAAAACTACCCTGTTTCTAGGCTTATTTTGAATATTAACTGTACTCAATGTCATCGCATTTGGCTCAAGAACTGAATTAGAATTACATAATTGATCAAACCATATCTCAAATAATTTAATTGGGTCGTCAGGTAAAAAATCTTCAATTAAACTTAATTTATCATAGCTTACTCTCAAATTAGATAAGTCTTTCATACAGTAAAAATAACTAAAAATTGTATTTATGCCCTTGAACTGCTACATGTGAATTATGAAAAATTGATGATGCTTCAGTTTTAAATCTATCTAAATTTTTATAGCGAGTTGAAAAATGTCCCATTAATAACATTTCAACATTTGCTTCTTTTGCAATATTAGCGGCGTCAATTGATGTAGAGTGTTTAGTTTTAAAAGCAAGCAAGTTATGCTGTTTTAAAAAAGTAGCTTCATGATATAGTAAATCAATTCCTTTTAATTTATTAATTATTTGAGGATTATATGCGGTATCTGAACAATATGCATACTTAAAAATTTTATTTTGCTCATTAATTGTAAATTTAAAAGCATTACAAACAACTCTATGATCTAGTTTGAAAGTTTCAACTTTTAATTGATGATCTATATGTAACAGTTCATTATCATCTCCAATTTCATTTATTACTAAATCGAAGCTTGTCCAGCAGTTTCCATATTTAAACATAGTTGTTAATATTTCTTTTAAACCCTTTGGACCATGTATTTTTAATGGTTTTTTTCTACCCTTTCTATTCATTGTAGTAATTAATCCAGGAAGACCAAAATAATGATCACCATGTAAATGAGATATAAAAATATGACTGATTGAGCTTAATTTTATTTTATACTTATTAATTAAAGCTTGTGTCGCTTCACCACAATCAATCAAACAACTTTGATTGTTATGATAAAGGATTTGACTTGATTGATTTTTATCTACCGTCATGCTAGCGGAATAGCAACCCAAAATCTGAATATAACCCATTTAAAAATTTAAAGATCTTTCAATTTCTTCAATTTCAATAATATCAATAGCCTCTTGCATAGTGGGTACTACATTTTTGAAATCTTTTAAAGTTAAGTTTTTGGAAATTAAAACAATAGTTTTTTTATGTATTGCTTTAAGTTTTACTATTTCATTTATAAGTTCTTGATTAAATTTTAAATCATTTTCGAATTTTATAATGCAGTTTTTATGCTTGTTAAGTATAAAAAATTCTTTAAGGTTTTTTAAGTGAGTATTATTATTTATTAAAAATGAAACATTATTTTTGATCATAATCTGGAAGCTAGAAGATACATAACTGCCATTCTTATAGCAACACCGTTTTCAACTTGATCTAAAATTACTGTTTTTCCTGAATCTATAACATCACTTGAGAGTTCTACTCCCCTATTGATAGGTCCAGGATGAGTAATTATTATTTTCTTATCTAATTTGTCAAGTTTTTCTTTATTTAAACCAAATTCTTTGGCGTATTCTCTTGTAGAAGGAAAATAGCTTTGATTCATCCTTTCATTTTGAATTCTTAACATACTTGCAACATCACACCAATTTAAAGCGTGTTCGAAATTAGAAACATAATCAACACCAAGAGAATTTATATGTTTTGGAATTAAACTTTTTGGACCACAAACTTTAACTTCAGCACCTAATTTTTTAAAAGCAAAAATATTTGATAATGCCACTCTTGAGTGAAGAATGTCACCCACAATTACAATTTTTTTACCATTTAATTTACCAAGATTTTCGTAAAGTGTATAAGAATCTAACAAAGCTTGAGTAGGATGTTCGTGGCATCCGTCACCTGCGTTAACTATACATGAATTAATATTATTGGCTAAAAATACACTTGCACCAGGACTTGGATGTCTCAAAACAACCATATCAACTTTCATTGACAAAATATTATTTACTGTATCAGATAAAGTTTCACCCTTACTAATTGATGATGATGATGATGAAAAATTAATAACATCTGCACTTAATCTTTTTTGGGCTAACTCAAAAGATATTTTAGTTCTTGTACTGTTTTCAAAAAATAAATTAGCAATTGTTATATCTCTTAGACTTGGGACTTTTTTAATTTTTCTATTTATAACCTCTTTAAAATTTTTCGCAGTTTCAAAAATCAAATTAATATCGCTTTCTTTTAGATATTTAATTCCTAGAAGGTTTGAAACAGATAACTTATTTATCATTATTTTTAATATATAAATGGACAGAATCTTCACCATCATTTTCTTTCCATTTTACAATTACTCTTTGATCATTGATGGCATCCACTCGAGAGCCACAATAATCAGGTTGAATTGGTAAATGCCTTGAAAATCTCCGATCAATTAAACTTAGTAATTCAACTTTCGAAGGTCTTCCAAATGTTTGAAGGGCTGTCAAAGCTGCGGTTACACTTCTGCCTGTGTAGAGCACATCGTCAATTAATACTACAGTTTTATTCTCGATGATAAAATCTATAGTAGTCTTATTAGCATTTAAAACTTTTTTATCTCTACCAAAATCATCTCTGAAAAAAGTAATATCTAAAAAACCGAGTTTAATACCTTTAATACCAAAATTAGTTTCTAATAAATTTTTAATTTTTTTTGACAGAATCTTGCCTCTTGGTTGGATACCAATTAACACAGTATTTGAAAAACTACTATGACTTTCAAATAACTGACTAGCTAACCGGTCTAATATTAAGGAAAGTTTTGATGCGTTTAAGATTTTCTTGTTTAATTCTACGCTCATCAAAGCGCAAAGCTATAAAAAAAATATAAATATGAAAATTATACTTTGATTCTTTGAGATAATTTTTTATATGTACCGTTGTCTAGTTTATCTCTAATTGCTGAAAATGCAGCCAATGTTTCCTTAATATCATCTACATTATGAGTAGAAGTTGGTATTAACCTTAAAAGAATTAATCCTTTAGGGATCACAGGATAAACTACTATTGAACAAAAAATACTATATTTTTCTCTCAAATCTTTTACTAAAACCATAGCCTCTGGAACATCACCCTTTAAAAAAACAGGTGTAACGCAGCTCTGAGTGTTACCAATGTCAAAACCTCTTTCAACTAAACCATTTTGAAGTAACTTAACGTTATTCCATAAATTTTCTCTAAGTTTCGGAATCGTTTTAAGCAATTCTAGTCTTTTAAGTGCTCCAGCTACTAATTGCATTTGCAATGATTTTGCAAACATTTGAGATCTCATATTATACTTTAGAAACTTAATCACCTCATTGGATCCAGCCACGAAAGCCCCAGTAGAAGCTAATGACTTTGCAAATGTTGCGAAATACACATCAATATCGTCCTGAACATCTTGTTCCTCTCCTGCCCCAGCACCAGTTTTTCCAAGAGTACCAAAGCCATGTGCGTCATCAACTAAAAGCCTAAAATTATACTTTTGTTTTAGTTTTACAATTTCTTTAATTTTTCCCTGCTCTCCTCGCATACCAAATACACCTTCAGAGATGACTAAAATTCCTCCACCAGTCTTATCCACAATATTAACAGCTCTAATTAGGTTTTTTTCTAGACTTTTAATATCATTATGTTGAAACGTAAATCTTTTACCAACGTGTAATCTAACTCCATCTATGATACATGCATGTGAATCAATATCGTAAACAATTACATCATTTTTAGATACTAGAGTGTCAATAATAGATAAAATCCCTTGATAACCAAAATTCAAAACATAAGCAGACTCTTTGCTAACAAATTGCGATAATTGTTTTTCAAGTAACTCATGTAAATCTGTATGACCTGACATCATTCTTGCACCCATTGGATATGCAGAGCCATATTTTTTTCCAGCTTCGGCATCAATTTTTCTAACTTCAGGATGATTCGATAATCCTAAATAGTCATTAACACTCCAAGTAATTACTTCTTTACCCAAAAATTTCATTCGATTTGAAATTTCCCCCTCCAATTTTGGAAAAACAAAGTAACCCTCAGCAATTGAAGCCCATTTACCCAACGGACCCATGTTTTTTAAAAATTTTTCAAATAAATCAGCCATTATTTTTTATGTATTCAATTTGTGAATCTTGTTCTTCTGTAATATTAAATAAAAAACCTTGATCTTTCATCCATTTATCGCTATATATTTTGCTCATATATCTGGAACCATGATCACAAAAAATAGTTACTATTATACTCTTTTCATTGAAAGTTTTAGAGTGATTAAGTTGCTTAATTGCTTGCATACAAGCTCCAGAGGTATAACCAACAAAAATTCCTTCTTTTTCTGCAATCAGTCTTGAAAAAATAGCGCTTTCTTCATCTGTAACTTTTTCATAATGATCAATTACATCAAAATCTGTTGAGCTTGGAATAAGATTTTTACCTAAACCTTCAATTCTATAAGGGTAAACTTCATTCTCATCAAATTCACCGGTCTCATGAAATTTTTTTAATACTGAGCCATAAGCATCAACTCCAATAATCTTAATTTTTGGATTTTTTTCTTTTAGATATCTGCCTATTCCTGAAATGGTACCACCTGTGCCACTACTTGCTACAAGATGTGTTATTTTTCCAGATGTTTGTTTCCAAATCTCTGGACCCGTAGTTCTGTAGTGAGCATCAATATTAAGTTCGTTAAAATATTGATTTATGTAAAAAGAGTCTTTAATTTCTTCATTTAATCTTTTGGCTACTTGATAATATGATCTCTCATCATCTGCAGGAACATTAGCTGGACAAACATAAACTTTTGCACCCATCGATTTCAGCATATCAATTTTATCAGGTGATGATTTTGAAGAAACAGCAACTATACAATCATAACCTTTTACCATCGAAACCATTGATAAACTAAATCCGGTATTTCCAGATGTGGTTTCGATAATCGTAGTATTCTTATCGATTAAACCTTTTTTTTCAGCATTTTCAATTATGTGAAGAGCTATTCTATCTTTATTTGAATGTCCAGGGTTGAAAGCTTCATACTTAGCATAGTAGGAACCTTTAAAATTTTTAACAATTCTATTTAACTTTATTAATGGTGTATCACCAATTAAAGAGAGGATATTTTCGTGAGCATCTATTTTATTTCTCATACAGAATAATGAACATCACTGCGCAAAAATACATCAAATTATTATTATACATAAATTTTTAACTTTTATGATGTATTTTATCTAAAGAATTTAAAAAATACTCATGGTTCTCATCTGTATAATCCATGTGAGTTACGATTCTTAATTTATTGTCACCCATGTTAATGATTTTAATCCCATTATTCTGCAATTGTCTTTGAAAATATTCAGAGGAAAAACTATCTATCAGTTCAAATATTACAATATTAGTTTCAACAGGCTCAACTTTTTTAATGAATTCAAATTTTGCGAGTTTATCGCCAATTTCAGTAGCTTTATATTGATCATATTTTAATCTCTCGATATTATTTTCAAGAGCATAGAGACCACATGCTGCCAATATTCCTGATTGTCTCATTCCTCCACCTAAAATTTTTCTTATTTTTAAAGCCTTTTCATAAAGTTTATTTGAGGTTAACAGTAAAGACCCTACAGGACAACCCAACCCTTTAGATAAACAAACTGAAATTGTATCAAATAAATTTCCATATTCAATTAAACTAATTCTATTTCTAACATATGCATTCCAAATTCTAGCCCCGTCGAGATGAAAAAATAAATTATTCTTTTCACAAATTGATTTTATTTTTTTTAATTCACTAATATCCCAACAAGCTCCACCACCTTTATTGGTAGTGTTTTCTATACAAATCAAGCTAGTTTTTGGGCTGTGATAAAAATCCGGTGGATTTATGTGACTAAAAACATCTTTTGCCTTAAAAAGACCCCTTTCTCCTTCAATTAATTTACAAGATACACCTGAATTAAAACTAACTCCACCACCTTCATAATTATACACGTGAGAATATTTACTACAAATAAGTTGATCGCCAGGGTTTGTTAAAATTTTAATTGCAGTTTGATTAGTCATAGTACCAGATGGAAAAAAAAGAGCTTTTTGCATTCCAAACATTTGGGCAACTTTTTCTTCTAACTGGTTAACTGTCGGGTCTTGCTTGAAAACATCATCACCAACATCAGCTAACATCATCTTATCTAACATTTCTTTTGATGGTTTTGTGACAGTATCACTAATTAAATTAACATTCATAATAAATTTAAGTACATTTTTATTTAATTTTGAACTGTTTTGATAACTTCAGACAATATAAAAAATTTAATTCAACGTCTTGGGTCCCTAAGACGATATCTTTGACTTAGAAAAGAAAAATATTGAAATTTCTAATTTAGAAGAAAAAACAATCAATCCTGATTTTTGGAATGACAATTATAAAGCCCAGAAAGTACTAAAAAAAATTAAATCTATTAAGGACTGGATTAATGGTTATCAACTAGCAGAAACTTTATGTGATGAACTTGAAATTACTTATGAATATTTCAAATGTAAGGAAGTTACTGAAAAAGATTTATTATATATTTTTGAAAAAACTAAGGATAATTTAGAAGGTCTTGAATTTAAAAACATGTTATCTTGTGAGGGTGACGAATTATCTTCTGTTATACAGATTACAGCTGGTGCTGGAGGAACTGAGAGTTGTGATTGGGCAAGTATGCTTACAAGAATGTATTTAATGTGGTGTGAAAAAAAAGGATATAAAACTAAACAGCTTAATCTTGTAGATGGAGATGTTACTGGAATAAAAACTATAACAATTGAAATTCAAGGGGATTATTCATTTGGATGGTTAAAAGGTGAAAATGGAGTTCATAGATTAGTTAGAATTTCACCATTTGATAGTAATGCTAAAAGACATACATCATTTGCTTCTGTTTATTTGTATCCACTATTAGATGAAAGTATCAAAATTGAAATAAATAACTCTGAAATTGAGTGGGATACAATGAGGTCAAGTGGTGCGGGTGGACAAAGTGTAAATAAAATTGAAACTGCAGTTAGATTAAAACACATTCCAACTGGGATAGTTATAGAAAATTCTGAAACACGATCTCAACTAGATAATAAAAATAAAGCTCTACTTTTATTAAAATCTCAACTTTATGAAATTGAGTTGAACAAGAAACTCGAAGCAAGAAAAAAAATTGAGGATAATAAGAAAAAAATTGAATGGGGATCTCAAATAAGAAACTATGTTCTCCACCCATATAAATTGGTCAAAGATATAAGAACCAATACAGAAGTTGGAGATACTTCATCAGTTTTAGATGGAAACATTGACCCATTCCTTAAATCATACTTGATGTCAAATATTAGTAAAGAAAATTAATACAATAAATCAGATAAAGTTTTATGCTTTACTTCTTTTTATTTTCTTTAAGCCATTCAAAAAATGAACCAGTTACCCAATAAGGAATAATAAAAGTCAGCAGAAGAATCATTAGCCAAAAACCCATAGTCACAACGGTCATAAATAATAAAAAACCTAAATATTGATCAAATTCAAACATATTGTAAATATAATTAATAATTTAATGGAGTTGAGAATACTTTATCAACATTTTTAAATCTGTATTTTGTAAATTTGTAATATTATAATAAATAATGAAGTATAGAATAGAATCTGACACTCTTGGGGAAGTGAAAATACCAGAAAAATCACTTTGGGGGCCTCAAACTCAAAGATCTATTGAAAATTTTAAGATTGGTAAACCTAATTCAATGCCTATTGAAATTATAAAAGCCTACTCTATTCTTAAAAAATCTTGTGCTAAAGCTAATTATGAATCAAATATTTTGGATTCAAAAAAAATGAAATTAATATCACAGGCTTGTGATGAAATTCTTGAAGGAATTCATGATGATGAATTTCCTCTTGTAATATGGCAAACAGGTTCAGGAACTCAAACAAATATGAATGTTAATGAAGTCATATCAAATAGAGCTAATATTATTTTAGGAAAAAAACTGACTGATGATAAATTTTTAAAAGCTAATGATGATGTTAATATGTCTCAATCATCTAATGATTCGTTTCCTAGTGCAATAAATATTGCAGTAACAAAGTTAATTCTTGAAAAAACAATTGTTTCTATTAAAAGGTTTATTAAATCCCTAAATTCAAAAGTTCAAGAATTTAAAAATGATATTAAAATTGGTAGAACTCATCTGATGGATGCAACACCATTAACATTAGGTCAAGAATTTTCAGGGTATGAATCTCAAATAATACATGGACTGAAATCATTAAAAAACACCTTAAATCATTTAAAGGAATTAGCAATTGGCGGAACAGCTGTTGGAACATGCTTAAATACACCTCCAAATTTTGATAAAATAACTGTTAAAAACATATGTAACCAAACAAATATTGATTTTAAAATTGCTGAAAATAAATTTGAATCAATTGCATCTAATGATGCATTGGTTGAAACTCATGGAGCTTTAAAACAAATAGCAGTTTCTCTTTTTAAAATTGCTAACGATATTAGATTGATGGGAAGTGGTCCAAGATCTGGATTTGCAGAACTTATTCTTCCAACTAATGAGCCCGGAAGTTCTATAATGCCTGGTAAAATTAATCCAACACAATGTGAAGCTTTATCAATGGTCTGTACTCAAGTTATGGGTAATGACACTACTGTTACAATTGCAGGAAGTCAAGGTCACTTAGAACTAAATGTATTCAAGCCTGTTCTTGCTTATAAACTTATTGAATCTGCTCACCTAATTGCAGATGCTTGTGATAGTTTTAATCAAAATTGTTTAAAAGGTTTGAAAGCCAACAAACAAAAAATTAGAGAACATTTAGAAAATTCTTTAATGTTAGTAACTGCATTAAATAAAAAAATAGGATATTATAAGGCTGCAGAAATAGCAAATAATGCACATAAAAACGGAACAACACTAAGGTTTGAAGCTATAAAATCTGGATATTTAAGTGAAATAGAGTTTGATAAATGGGTTAGACCTGAAAATATGATCTAAATTCTTCCTTTTAGAGCATTAAATGCCCAACCAATTGCTATAAATCCAACACCGACTACAGAAAAACCTATCGCATAATCTGGATATTTAAGTACACCTAAGAGTATTAGTGCAATACCTAATAATGTCATTATAAATGAAGCCCATGCAAATATTGAATTTTTATTAAGACTCATTTTTTAAATTTATTTTTCCAAGAAGTTTTTCTGACCAATTTGTCCATTTATATTTCCTAGAAAAGTAAAATATCAAAATCGGATAATATATTAGAGCTGGTGCAATCATACTAGTAATAGATGGCTCATCAAGGGAAATAAATATTGCATCAGTTTGGATGGCATGCCAGTCGGCTGTTAAAAATAAAAAAACGACTAAATTATTTGCATAGTGAGCGCCAATTGCTAATTCATTTCCATCATCCATTATGGTAAAAATCCCCCATGTAATTCCCATTAGAATATATGCTATGAGAAATCCATAACCAAGTTTACTAATTTCTGGATTAAAAATATGGAGAAAACCAAAGATAACAGATGGGAAAATAAAAGCTGCTGCTCGACTTTTAAAAACCACACCAAAACCCTGTAGCAAATACCCTCTTGTCAATAACTCTTCAAATGTTGTTTGAAAGGGTAATAAAAAGATACAGATCAGAACTAATATTAAAAAAGGTTCTAATTGAAAATTATACTCAAAAGAGCTAGGTGATATTAAATATGATATAAAAATCATTGAAGTATTAACAATAAAAATTAAAATGAAGGAATGTAACATTCTTTTATAATCAACTTTACTTCTTGATGTAATTAAGGATTTAAAGTCTTGACTATGAATATTTTTAACAACGATAAATAAGCCAATAAACCCAATTAAAAAACTCACTAAAAGTAAAGTTAGAACTGTATTCTTACTGCCTATCATCGAAAACATATCGTTTGTATTTTCAAAACTTTGCAGATTTTCCAAATTTGAAAAATCCATTTGCGAGATCATTCCAATAATTAAAGGTATTGCACCTATGAGTTGCCAAAAAAGAAAGATGATTACAAAACCAATTATATACCTCCACCACTCGTTTTTAAATTTTAATGCTTGTTCAATAAACATAACTTATTTATAATATAGATTGAATATAAGGTAAAAAGTTTAGAGCAAATAAAATAAAAACTCCATAAAAAATCTGCAAGTAGATAGTTTTTAAGTTTGAATATACTAAGTCTCTAGAATCATAATTTTTATTAAGATTTATGAATGCTAAAAATCCATACAAAAAGAGTAATACATTACCAATAAAAAAGAATAAAGGGTTAAAGTTTTCAATATTATTTTCTAGAAAAGATGATAATAAATATGATGATAAAAATGCTGAAATTAAAAGAACTAAATAACCCCATCTACCAGCCTTCTTTCCTAAAGTTACAACTAAATGATTTTTTCCTGTTTTTGCATCACTATTAGTATCTGGAAATTGATTTATGTACAAGATGTTTGTTGTTAAAAATCCAAAGGGAATTCCTAAATAAATAGCATTGTAAAAATCTTCTGAAAAAATTTCAATTGTTGTGCTTGAAATAGCATATAGTGTTCCTAAAGTTAGTACAGGTCCAAAAGCTAAAAAAATAGTAATCTCACCTAGACCTCTTCTTGCTACTAATCTTAAAGGTCTAGCAGTGTATAAGTAACCAAGAAGTCCACCAATTATTCCTAGGATAAGAGCAGTTTGAGCATTTGAGAAATCACCCGTAATATAATAACTTTGACCAAGAAGCAATAATGTTAAAATAAAAGCAGATAACATCGTTTTTCTAGCTAGCGATAAAGTACCCTCTAGTGTTATAAGACCTAATTCTATAGACCTACTTCCGCCGGAAAGTTGAGCACCTTCTAAAACTGTAGAATTTAAACCAGCATTAAAATATTCAGTATTAGCTCCATCGGTACCATCTTTGACATCATAATAATCATTAAAAAGATTAGATGAAACTTGTAAAAAAACAACACCCAGTGAGCACAAAACTAATGAAGTAACGCTAAATAATCCATCGCCTGAACCAGCTAAATATGCTGCGATAGCAAATATTGGAAATAATGAAGCACTTGTGAAGCCTCCTCTGGTTATAGCAAAGGCCCATTTGATGAAAATTGTTGAAAATTTTATAGGTATTACAACTTCTTCTTCAATAGGCACAGTGATTCCACAATAACCAGTTTGAGGATTATTTTTGCCATTAGCAAAAGTTGGGGTAATTTTTATCTCAGCATTGAATTTTTTTCCATTTTTATTTATAAAAAATGTTTTTGTAATGTATTCACCATGTTTGTTGGCTTGAGAAAGCCAAATGCCAACATTTTGTATTACAATTTCTCCAGCTGAAAATAAAGAAACTCTTTTTTTACCAACAAGCTCATCTTTTTTATATCCAAATAACTTTTCTCCTTCAGGATTAATTCTCTCAATTATACCCTCCATATCACAAATTATAATACTCTTCATTTTTTTGGAATTTTGAGTAAATTTAATGTATTGAGTTTACTTATTTGTATCAAAAAACTATTTTTTTTCAACGACGATAGTCGTTAATTTACAATGTGATATAAGTTTGTCGTCATCATCAATTACTTTTATTTCCCATAAATGGGTTTTTTTACCAATATGAATTGGCCGAGCTGTAGCATATACATATCCTTTTTTAGCTGATCTCACATGATTAGCAGAAATCTCCAAACCCCTAATGGCATGAGTCAGTGGATTTATAAACAAGTAAGATGCTGCACTTCCTACAGACTCAGCAAGAGCAACAGTTGCACCACCATGTAAAACTTTATCAGGCTGATAGACTTTTGAATTAATTGGCATTTTAGCTTTCATATAATCTTTTCCCACATCTACATACTCTATACCAAGGTAATCCATCAATGTATTTTTATTGACTCTGTTGATTATTGATAATTTTTGACCTTTACTCATTATTGACTTAACTGCAAAAAAAAACGTGCCAGTTAGACACGTCTTAATTGAATTTAAAGTTTTACTTAACCTCTTCAAAATCTACATCCTGAACATCATCCTCAGCACCCTTGTTGTCTTTATCTTCTTTGTTTGTAGATGTTTTATCACTCTTTGAAGATTCAGCTTGAGCTTTATAGAGTTCTTCTGAAGCATTTTTCCAAGCCTCATTTATTTTATCTAAATCACTCTTAATCAAATCGAGGTTTTTTGACTCATAAGATTTTTTTAGAGATTCCAAGGCATCTTCAATTGGCTTTTTCTTTTCATCAGAAAGCTTTTCTCCAAATTCCTTTAACTGACTGTCAGTTTGAAAAATCATAGTGTCAGCTGAATTTAAAACATCTACTTCTTCTTTCAATTTTTTATCAGATTCTGCATTTGCTTCTGCTTCCTTTTTCATTTTATTAATTTCATCTTCTGTTAAACCAGATGATGCCTCAATTCTAATATCCTGTGATTTATTAGTTGCCTTGTCAAGAGCTGTTACTTGAATTATACCATTAGCATCAATATCAAAGGTAACCTCAATTTGGGGAATACCTCTTGGTGATGGTGGAATTCCATCAAGGTGAAACCTTCCAATTGTCTTATTATCTTTGGCCATAGATCTTTCTCCTTGGATAACATGAATCTCAACTGAGGGCTGGTTATCAGCTGCTGTTGAGAAAACTTGAGATTTTTTTGAGGGAATTGTAGTGTTTGATTCAATTAATTTTGTCATTACACCTCCCATAGTTTCAATCCCTAATGATAATGGGGTAACGTCAAGTAATAATACATCTTTTACATCTCCAGTTAAAACTCCACCTTGAATAGCTGCACCCACAGCAACAACTTCATCAGGATTTACTCCCTTAGAGGGTTTTTTACCAAAGAATTTTTCAACTTCACTTTGAATTATAGGGATTCTTGTTGAGCCACCAACTAGAATTACTTCATTTATTTCGTTTTTATTAACACCAGCATCATCGATCGCTTTTTTTACAGGCTCCATCGATCTCTTTACTAAATCAGAACATAACTGTTCAAACTTTGATCTAGTCAGAGTTTTGACAAGATGTTTTGGTCCTGATGATGTTGCAGTAATGTATGGTAAATTTATTTCAGTTTGTGTTGATGAAGATAACTCAATTTTAGCTTTTTCAGCAGCTTCCTTCAGCCTTTGTAAAGCCATTGGATCATCTCTTAAGTCAATGTCTTCAGAAGATTTAAACTCATCTGCGAGAAAATCTATAATTTTTTCATCAAAATCATCACCTCCTAATCTAGTGTCACCGTTAGTTGAAAGTACTTCAAAAACTCCATCACCAAGCTCTAAAATTGAAATATCAAATGTTCCTCCACCTAAATCATAAACAGCAATTTTTTGATCCTTAGCAGATTTATCTAAACCATATGCTAGAGCTGCTGCTGTTGGTTCATTAATAATTCTTTGAACTTTAAGACCTGAAATTTCACCTGCTTCTTTAGTTGCTTGGCGCTGTGCATCATTAAAATATGCAGGTACAGTTACAACAGCTTCACTGACACTTGAACCAAGATAATCTTCAGCAGTTTTTTTCATTTTCTGTAAAATCATTGCAGATAATTCTTGTGGTGTATATAATCTTCCGTCAATATCTACTCTGGATGTATCATTGTCACCTTTTACTACTTTATAAGCAGATCTTTTAGCATCATTTTTTGATTCTGAAAATTTACTACCCATGAACCTTTTAATTGAAGAAATTGTTTTGGTGGGATTAGTAACAGCTTGTCTTTTGGCTGGATCACCTACCTTTATTTCTCCACCTTCAACAAAAGCTATAACAGAGGGTGTTGTTCTTTTACCTTCAGCATTAGGGATTACAACTGGTTCATTACCTTCCATAACTGAAACACATGAATTAGTTGTCCCTAAGTCAATACCTATAATTTTACTCATAATTCAATTTTTTAATTAAATATTCAATGATTATGCCATTATTAAATACTGTCACTATGTCAGTATCATTAAAATTATTTCAATAAATTTGCTTGAAATATATTAAGATGTACAAAAGGATTACTACGAACACTCTTCATGAAATGAAATTAAACAGTGAAAAAATAAGTATGTTGACTGCATATGATTTTACGTTTGCAAGAATTGTTGATAAAGCTAATATTGATGTTATTTTAGTAGGTGATTCAGCATCTAATGTTATAGCAGGAAATGAAACAACTGTTCCAATAACACTCAATCAGATGATATATCATGCTTCATCAGTAGTAAAAGCTGTAAAAAGAGCTTTAGTTGTTGTAGATTTACCATTTGGTTCTTATCAATCAGATCCTCATGAAGCTCTAAGATCAGCTATTAGAATCATGAAAGAATCAGGTGCACACGCAGTAAAATTAGAAGGTGGAAGCGAAATTGGAGAATCAATAGATAGAATAATTAAGGCAGGTATTCCTGTAATGGGTCATCTAGGTCTAACTCCCCAATCAATATATAAATTTGGAACATATAGTGTTAGAGCCAGAGAAGAACATGAAGCTAATCAGCTAATTAAAGATGCTAAATTTTTAGAGGAGACAGGATGTTTTGCTACTGTTTTAGAAAAAATTCCTTCAAAATTATCTAAAAAAGTTAGCAAAGAAACTAATTTCCCATTAATTGGAATTGGTGCTGGAAATCATGTTGATGGTCAAGTCCTTGTTTTACATGATTTGTTAGGTCTAACTCATGAATTTAATCCAAGGTTTTTAAGAAGATACATGGATCTAAATAAAACTGTTGGATCAGCTATAAAAAAATATGTTGATGATGTGAAAAATAGTGATTTCCCCAGTCAAAATGAAATGTACTAAATGGACATTATTTATGAAGACAATCACTTTCTAATAATTAACAAAAGACCAGGACAACTTTCACAATCAGACAGAACTGGAGATAAATCAGTTTTAGATTTATCTAAGTCATATATAAAAAAAAAATATAAAAAAAACGGAAATGTGTTCCTTGGCCTTGTGAACAGGATTGATAGACCAACCAGTGGACTTTTAATATTAGCTAAAACGAGTAAATGTCTTGAAAGAATGAACAAAGTTTTAAGATTAAGAGAAATAAAAAAAATATATTTTGCTATTACTGAAAAGGGACCAATTAATAATACAGGAAAGCTTGTTAATTATTTGAAAAAAAATGAGAAAAAAAATAAGTCTTTTATTGTTAGTAAAGACACAAAGGGTGCTAAAAAAAGTATTTTGACATATCATTTGATTAAGAAATTGAATAATTATCATGTTCTTAAAATAAATATTGAAACTGGTAGACATCATCAAATAAGAGCTCAACTTTCAAATATAAATTGCCCAATTAAAGGAGATATTAAATATGGTGCCAAAAGAACAAACATTGACAAGAGTATTTGTTTACACTCTACAAGTTTAGAGTTTATCCATCCAACAACATCTGAAATGTTAAAAATAGAGGCTAAATTTCCAGATTCAAAAATTTGGAATAGTTTTTAAAAACATTTACAAATTATAATCATATTTACTATTTTAGCCAACTTAGTAAAGGCTAATGCAAAAAGATACTGTCAAGATTTTTGATACAACTCTTAGAGATGGTGAGCAGGTTCCAGGCTGTAAGCTAGAAACAAAGCAAAAACTTATCATAGCTGAAAAATTAGATTTTCTTGGCGTTGATATAATTGAAGCTGGTTTTCCAATTTCAAGTCCTGGAGATTTTAACTCAGTTGTTGAGATTTCAAAAATTGTTAAAAACGCTAGTGTCTGTGGGTTAACAAGAGCTGTCAAAAAGGATATTGAAGTTGCAGCAGAATCATTAAAAAATGCGAAAAGACCAAGGATACATACTGGTATTGGAACATCAGATTCACATATAAAACATAAATTTAATTCCAACAGAAAAGATATTCTTGATAGAGCTACTAAGGCTGTTGCATTTGCAAAAAACTTTGTAGATGATGTTGAATTTTATGCTGAAGATGCTGGACGGACTGATAATGAATTCTTAGCATTAGTCTGTGAAAAAGTAATTTTATCTGGAGCTACAGTTTTAAATATTCCTGATACAACTGGTTATTGTCTCCCAAACGAATATGGAAAAAAAATTAACTTTCTAATAAACAATGTTCCTAATATTGACAAAGCAACCATTTCATGCCATTGTCACAATGACTTAGGTTTAGCTACAGCTAATTCAATTGAAGGTGTTATCAATGGAGCTAGACAAATTGAATGTACTATTAATGGGATAGGTGAAAGAGCTGGAAACACTTCTCTTGAGGAAGTAGTAATGATTTTAAGACAACACAGCGAATTAAACCTTGAAACTAATATAAATTCAAAACTTTTATTGGAAATGAGTAAATTAGTTTCTGAACTTATGGGCATGATTGTTCAACCGAATAAAGCTATCGTAGGCTCAAATGCATTTGCTCACAGTTCTGGTATTCATCAGGATGGTGTAATTAAGAACAGAGAAACATATGAGATAATAGATCCAATAGATGTTGGAGTTAATGAATCAGCTATAGTCTTAACAGCTAGAAGCGGCAGAGCTGCAATTGCTTTTAGAGCAAAAAAAATTGGATATGATTTAACTAAAATTCAATTAGATAAGGTTTATCACGAATTTCTAAAATTTGCTGATATAAAAAAGGAAGTAACTGATAATGATTTACCACACATAATAAAATTATCAAATATTTAATTTAATGTCTAAGACACTTTTTGATAAAATTTGGGATTCTCACGTAGTTGAAGTTGTTGATAACGGACCAAGTGTTTTTTTAATTGATAAACATTTTATTCATGAAGTAACTAGTCCTCAAGCTTTTGATGAATTAAAAAGAAAAAAAATCAGAGTTTTTGATCCAAAAAAAATAGTTGCAACCGTAGACCACAATGTTCCAACTTTAAATCAGCATCTTCCAATTACAGATAAGCTTTCAAGAAATCAAGTTGAAAAACTAAAAATCAATTGTTCTGAAAATAATATTGAATTGTATGATTTAGGAAATCCTAATCAAGGAATTGTACATGTTATAGGTCCAGAACTTGGAATTACTCAACCTGGAATGACAATTGTATGTGGAGATAGTCATACATCTACTCATGGCGCATTTGGTGTTATAGCATTTGGAATAGGAACAAGTCAAGTTGCTCAAGTATTAGCTAGTCAATGCCTACTTTTGAACAAACCAAAAAAAATGAGAATAAATATTAATGGTAAATTAAATAAAAATGTTACTCCCAAAGATGTTATTCTATATATTCTTTCAAAACTTGGAACAAGTGGTGGAACTGGCTTCTTTGTCGAATATAGCGGCAATGTTTTTAAAAAAATGTCAATGGAAGGAAGAATGACAGTATGTAATATGAGTATTGAAATGGGTGCAAGAGGAGGAATTATAGCTCCTGACGAAGTAACTTATAAATATTTAATGGGAAGAAAATTTTCTCCAAAAGGTGATAATTTAAAATCTAGAATTATTGATTGGGAAAAACTTAAAACGGAGAATGATGCAACTTTTGATTTGGAATATAGCTTTGACGCTATTGATATTTTCCCCATGTTAACTTACGGTACAAATCCGGGGATGGGAATAAAGTTTAGTGAAAAAATTCCTCGGCACACAAATCAGTCGGATTTAAAAGCTTTAAAATACATGGGTTTTAAAGCTGGAGAAACTCTTATTGGTAAAAAAATTAATTATGTTTTTATTGGAAGTTGCACAAATTCTAGAATTGAGGATTTTAGATCTGTAGCGAATTATATAAATAATAAAAAAAAATCTCCAAATATCAATGCTCTCATAGTTCCTGGTTCTCAAAATGTTCTTAATCAAATTATAGATGAAGGTTTAGATGCTATTTTTGAAAAATCAGGTTTTGAAATTAGACAACCAGGTTGTTCTGCTTGTCTGGGAATGAATGAGGATAAAGTTCCCCCTGGTAAGCTGTGTATTTCAACTTCTAATAGAAATTTTGAGGGTAGACAGGGGCCTGGATCAAGGACAATATTATCAAGTCCATTAATGGCAGCAGCTGCAGCTATTCATGGAAAAATTGTTGATATAAATGAGTAAAATAAAAAAAATTAAAATCATTAACTCAACAGCGGTACCCATTCCTATTGAAAATATTGATACAGATCAAATTATTCCTGCTAGATTTTTAAAAGCTACAAGCAAATTAAATTTTGGTAAAAACTTGTTCAGAGATTGGAGATACAACAATAAAGGTGAAATAAATAAAAACTTTGTTTTAAATAATTCAATTTATTCTGGAAATATTTTAATTGCTGGTTCAAATTTTGGATGTGGTTCAAGTAGAGAACATGCTGCATGGGCTATAAAAGACTATGGATTTGACATTGTTATCTCTAGTTTTTTTGCCGATATTTTTAAAATGAATGCCTTAAATAATAACATACTACCAATTCAATTAAATGACAAGATTTTAAAACATTTATTTGAATTAATATATAAAAATCCCTCAATTCGATTTAAAATTGATCTACCCTCACAAACTGTAGGAATTAATAAAGAGTTAATCCATTTTGAGGTTGATAATTATAAAAAAATGTGTCTTATTAATGGATATGATGATATTGACTATCTAATTTCAAAGAAAAAATTAATTAAAAACTTTATAAATCAAAGATGACTAAAATTGCAGTTCTCCCTGGAGATGGGATTGGTCCTGAAATAATTAATGAAGCATTAAAAGTTATTAAAGCTGTTTCTGATAAAATTAATATACAATTTGATTTTACATTTTGTGATGTTGGAGCTATAGCAATTGATAAATTTAATACCCCTCTTCCCAACAAAACATTAAATGCATGTAAAAAATCAGATGCCATACTATTTGGAGCAATCGGACACCCAAAATTTGATAATAATCCAAACTTAGAAATAAGACCTGAACAAGGTTTACTAAAATTAAGAAAAGAGTTAGGTCTATTTGCTAACCTAAGGCCAGTAAAATCTTACAAAGAACTTTTGAGTTTATCACCTATAAAACAAGAGATAATTGATGGAGTTGATATGTTGATAGTTAGAGAATTAACTGGTGGCTTATATTTTGGAGATAAAAAAACTGACAATAATATTTCAACTGATATATGTACATATAGTGTATTAGAAATTGAAAGAGTTACAAATATTGCGATTGAATATGCAAAAAAAAGAAGAAATAAAATAACACTAGTTGATAAAGCTAACGTTCTTGAAACCTCTAGATTGTGGAGAAAAACAGTTCAAAATATCGCAACTATGCATCCAGAAATAGAATTGGACTATATGTTTGTTGATAACGCAGCAATGCAAATAATACTAAATCCAAAACAATTTGATGTTATACTAACTGAAAATTTATTTGGTGATATTATTTCAGATGAAGCAAGCGTAATCGGAGGATCTATCGGAATTTTATCTTCTGCATCCTTAGGAAATAAAATGGGTTTATTTGAACCAATTCACGGATCTTTTCCACAAGCTACTGGGAAAAACATTGCAAATCCCTTAGCTTGCATTCTTTCAGGGTCGATGATGTTAAATTATCTCGGAATGATTAAGGGCTCTGAAATGATTCAAAAGGCAGTTGAAAAATCATTATTAAAAAAAATCACAACAACTGATATAAATAAAAAAAACCCATATAATACCTCGGAGATAGGGGATTTTATATCAAGGTATATTACTAAAAATTATTAGTATTATTTTTTATTTTTTTCATCATCCTCAAATTGCTTTTTTAAATCAGCTAAGGCCACGATATCACCTAAAGTTGATTTATCCATTCTTTCTTTTTTATTATTTTTTTTAGGAATTTCAATTCTATCTGATTTGTAAGTTGAGGTATGTGACATTACAATTCTTTTGAACTCACTATTACATTCCAAAACTTTAAAATTAACTTTATCTCCTTCTTTAAGAATAGAACCATCTTCCTTAAACATATGTTTTTTTGGTACTATTGCAGAAAGTTCATCAGATAAATTAATTATTGCGCCCTTATCCCCAATTGAATTTATACTAAGTTCATGAGTTGAATCAACAGCATATGTTTTTAAATATTTATCCCATGGATTTATCGTCATTTGTTTATAACCTAAACTTAATTTTCTTTCATTGACATCTAATTCAAGAACTATAACCTCAATTTCGTCAGAAATTGAAAATAATTCAGATGGATGTTTTATTTTTTGAGTCCAAGATAAATCAGAAATATAAATTAGACCATCAATTCCCTCCTCAAGTTCAACAAATACACCAAAATTTGTAAAATTCCTAATTTTACCTTTATGTTTTGATTTTACTGGATATTTGGAGGTAATATCTGTCCAAGGATCATTTGTAAGTTGCTTTATCCCTAAAGACATTTTTCTAGACTCCCTATCCAAAGTCAAAACTACAGCCTCTACTTCATCACCAACTTGAACAAAATCTTGAGCTGATCTTAGATGGGTAGACCATGACATTTCAGAAACATGTACTAATCCTTCAACACCATCAACAACTTCAATAAAAGCTCCATAATCTGCAATAACTGAAACTTTACCTTTTATTTTATCACCCTCGTTTATACTTGAATCAAGATTTTCCCATGGATGCTTACTTAATTGTTTTACACCAAGTTGGATTCTGGATTTATCATCATCAAAATCAAGGATAACAACATTTAATTTTTGATCTAAATCAAGAATTTCACTTGGATGGTTAATTCGATTCCATGATAAATCAGTGATGTGTATTAATCCATCAACTCCACCTAAATCAACAAAAACACCATAAGTTGTAATATTTTTGACAATACCTTCTAGGACTTGACCTTTTTCTAGTTGAGAAATTATTTCTTTTTTCTGTTCCTCTAAATCAGCTTCAATTAATGCTTTGTGAGAAACAACAACATTTTTAAATTCATGATTAATTTTTACTACTCTGAACTCCATGTTTTTATCAACATATTGGTCATAATCTCTAATTGGCTTTACATCAATTTGAGATCCGGGTAAAAATGCTTCTAAACCAAATACATCCACAATCATTCCTCCTTTGGTTCTACACTTTACAAAACCAGTTACAACAGTTTCCTTTTCGTGAGCATCAATAACTCTTTCCCAGGCTTTGATGGTTCTAGCTTTTCTGTGGGATAAAACTAGTTGACCAGTTTTATCTTCTTGAATATCAACAATCACTTCTACTTTATCACCTACTTTTAAATCAGGGTTATATCTGAACTCATTTAATGAAATTACACCTTCTGATTTAGCATTAATATCAATTATTGCTTCTCTTTCAGTTATATTTAAAACTTCTCCAGTAATAACATTATCGCCATAAGTGTCTACAAAATTTTCATTGATTAATTTATCAAATTCTTCAATTTGTTTAGAATCTATAGTTTGAATACCTTCCTCATATTCATTCCAATTAAAATCATCTTCATTTTTTGATTTATCCTTTGTAATATCAACGTTTGATGTTAAGTCATTTTGTAATGAATTGCTATCAGCTACCTTTTTTGTAGATATTTTCTTTTCAGCTACCTTTTTTGTAGATGTCTTCTT
>TARA_B100001093_G_scaffold120423_1_pt1 | contig 36332 bp, 36 predicted proteins | sample TARA_B100001093 | Tara Oceans TARA_B100001093 (sample SAMEA2623116) | marine metagenome | biome: marine biome (ENVO:00000447); feature: surface water layer (ENVO:00002042); material: "saline water (ENVO:00002010), including plankton (ENVO:xxxxxxxx)" | depth 5 m | reverse complement strand
ATGCGTGCTGTTTATGAATTAGAGCAATTCCAATCAGCATGGGATTCTGCGCGTCAAGAAGCCGATGCTGCTTTTGGTAACGACGGAATGTATATGGAGAAGTTAATACTTGAGCCTCGTCATATTGAAATTCAAATCATTGGAGATTCAACAGGTAAGGCATGTCATTTGTCTGAAAGAGATTGCTCTGTCCAAAGAAGGCACCAGAAACTAACAGAAGAAGCACCTTCTCCATTTATGACAAAAGAACTGCGTAAAAGCATGGGCCAAGCTGCTGTAAAAGCTGCTGAAGCGGTAAAGTATGAAGGTGCAGGTACTGTAGAGTTTTTAGTTGATAAGGATCGGAATTTTTATTTTATGGAAATGAATACACGTATTCAGGTAGAACATCCGGTAACTGAAGAGGTTATTAATTATGACTTGATAGCAGAGCAAATAAAAGTTGCTTCTGGAATACCTATATCAGGTAAGAACTATGAACCAAAACTTCATGCAATAGAATGTAGGATTAATGCCGAAGATCCGATGAATGATTTTAGGCCATGCCCTGGAAAAATTACAAACTATCATGCTCCTGGAGGGCTTGGTGTTCGTGTTGATACTCATGTTTATGCAGGGTATGTTATTCCTCCGTATTATGACTCAATGATAGCCAAACTTATTGTAGTTGCTCAAACTAGAGATGCCGCTATTGAGAAGATGAAAAGGGCTTTAAGAGAGTTTACAATTGAAGGTGTTAAGACAACTATTCCATTTCATTTGCAATTAATGGATCATGAGGATTACAGGTCGGGTAATTATACTACTAAGTTTATGGAAGATTTTGTCTTAAAGGGATAATTAATCTTTAATTATAAATTGAAAATCCCAATTCGTTTATGCGATTTGGGATTTTTTTGTGAAATTTAAATTGCAAGTTTTAATTTACTCTTTACGTCTTCTATTTTATTTTTCAGGCTTTCTTTGTCATATCCGCAATCAGCTTGAAGTTGAATCTGCGGTCCATGCTCAATAAATTCATCCGGTATACCCAATCGGTAAACTGAGGCATTGTATTGATTATCTGCCATAAATTCTAGCACTGAAGAGCCTACTCCTCCAGAAATACATCCGTCTTCGATAGTGATTATGTGGTCATAATTTTGAAAGACCTCGTGAAGCATTTTTTGATCAAGTGGCTTCGCAAATCTTAAATCGTAGTGTCCAATATGCATACCTTCTTTGTCATATTCATTACATACCTCTGTAGCATAGTTTCCAACGTGACCGTAGGAAAGAATGGCAATATCTTCACCATTTCTTAGCTTACGTGCACTACCTACTTGGATTGATTTAAACTCTGTTTTCCATTTCGGCATAACTCCTTTCCCACGTGGATACCTTATAGTAAAAGGGCCGTGTTTTTTTTCTTGAGCTGTAAACATTAAATTTCTCAACTCTTCTTCATTCATAGGTGCAGAGATAATCATGTTAGGAATGCATTTAAAATATGCGATATCAAATGAACCATGATGTGTTGGACCATCTTCTCCTACTAAGCCTGCCCGATCTAGACAAAATATCACACTTAAGTTTTGAATAGCAACATCATGAATTACTTGATCAAAAGCTCTTTGCATAAATGTTGAATAAATATTACAAAAAGGAATTAGACCCTGAGTAGCCATTCCGGCCGAAAAAGTAACAGCATGTTGTTCTGCAATTCCAACATCAAATGCTCTATCTGGTATTTCTTCCATCATGTATTTAAGTGATGACCCAGTTGGCATTGCAGGAGTTACACCTACAATTTGTTTATTTTTTTTAGCAAGTTCTATGATGGTGTGTCCAAATACATCTTGGTATTTAGGAACTTCATTTTTAGTTTTTGCAACACTTAATATTTTACCAGTATCTTTATTAAAGATACCTGGAGCATGCCATTTAGTAGTATTTCCATCTTCGGCAGGTTTGTACCCTTTACCTTTTTTTGTGACACAATGAAGTATTTTTGGACCAGGAATATCTTTTAAATCCTCTAATATTTTAACTAGATGTTCTACGTCATGACCATCAACAGGTCCAAAGTATCTAAAGTTTAGTGATTCGAAATAATTGCTTTGTTCTAGCATAGATGATTTAATGGCATTTTCTATTTTTTGAACAATAGATTGCGCATTAGGACCAAATTTGCTGAATTTACCAAGTAGATCCCAGACCTCATCTTTAATTTTATTATAAGTGTGTGAAGTTGTGATGTCCGTTAAGTATTCTTTTAATGCTCCTACGTTTGGGTCGATTGACATGCAATTGTCGTTTAATACAACAAGGATATTTGAGTCTGCCATGCCGGCATGATTAAGAGCTTCAAAAGCTTGTCCACCGGTAAGTGCGCCATCTCCAATTACTGCAATATGTTGTTTGTTTTTTTCATTTTTTAGTGATGATGCAATTGACATTCCGAGGGCAGCACCTATAGATGTAGATGAGTGACCAACACCAAAAGTATCAAATTCACTTTCAGTACGTTTAGGAAATCCGCTAAGACCTTTGTATTTTCTATTTGTGTGAAAAATCTCTCTCCTTCCGGTAAGAATTTTGTGTCCATAAGCCTGATGTCCTACATCCCATACTAACTGGTCATAAGGCGTGTTAAAGACATAGTGTAATGCAACTGAAAGCTCAACGACACCTAAGCTTGCTCCAAAATGTCCTCCGTTTACCGAAACGACATCTATAATAAACTGGCGAAGTTCTTTCGATAGTTTTACTAAATCTGAGACATCTAGTTTTTTTAAATCAGAAGGAGAGTCAATTTTGTTTAATATTGATTTTATTTTTTCAGACAAAGTTTTTGAATTTATAATTCCATTACAAATGTAGTAAACAATGTGCTTATAATATATTTTGTCTTGAGTTTAGTATAAAATATTTTTTAAGGCCTATTAAAATTTATTTCAGTAATATTTTCCCATATAATTAGGATGCCATTTATATTCTTTTAGTTCAAAATATATTTTTCAAAAAGCTGCCTATATCAAAAATAGTACCAAATATTAGTTTTAGATCATTTGATATGTTACTATAGTTGATATACTACTTAAAAAAATTAAATTTGTAGTAGACATAATTATATATTCGTAATATGAGTAGGATAGAAGTTAAAGAGGCTCTGAGTATAGATCATAAGAATGATTTGGTCAATCTAAAAGGTTGGGTAAGAACCAAGAGGGGTAGTAAAAATGTTTCATTTATTGCTTTAAATGATGGTTCGACACTTAATAATATTCAGATAGTGGCTGAACACAATATTTCTGAGGATACCTTAAAGTTGATTAATACTGGATCTAGTATTTCTGTCATAGGAAAATTAGTTCAATCAAAAGGTTCAGGCCAAGCTGTAGAGGTTTTAGCCGAATCTATTGAGGTATTAGGTGTAGCTGATCCAGATGAGTATCCATTGCAACCAAAAAAACACTCGTTAGAATTTTTAAGAGAAAAGGCTCATTTAAGATTTCGAACAAACACCTTTGGTGCAGTATTTCGTATTCGTCATGCAATGACTTATGCGATTCATAATTTTTTTAATCAGAAGGGTTTTTCGAATATACATACTCCTATAATTACTGGTTCGGATTGTGAAGGTGCAGGTGAAATGTTCGCTGTAAGTACTTTAGATAAACTCAACACTCCATTAACGGAGGAGGGAGATGTTGATTATTCGAAAGATTTTTTTGGTAAAGAGACCAATTTAACTGTATCTGGTCAGTTAGAAGCTGAAATGGCAGCATTAGCACTTGGTAAAGTTTATACTTTTGGCCCAACATTTCGCGCGGAAAATTCTAATACTTCTCGTCATTTAGCAGAGTTTTGGATGATTGAGCCCGAAGTGGCTTTTGCGGACTTAAATGAAAACATGAGCCTTGCTCAAGATATGCTTCAATATTTATGTTCATATGCGTTAGATAATTGTAAGGATGATATAGTGTTTTTAGATAAACGTTTACAGGAAGAGGAGAAACAAAAGAAAAAAGAAGAGCGCCAAGAAATGGGGCTAATTGATAAGCTTAAATTTGTGGTGGAAAATGATTTTGAACGAATTACCTACACAGAGGCTTATGAAATTTTAAGGAATTCTAAGCCTAATAAGAAGAAAAAGTTCCAATATCTTATAGAGGAATGGGGTGCTGATTTTCAGTCGGAGCATGAAAGGTATTTAGTAGAGAAGAAATTTAAAAAGCCTGTAATTATTTCTGATTACCCAAAAGATATTAAGGCTTTTTATATGCGTATGAATGATGACGGTAAAACTGTTCGTGCTATGGATGTGCTTTTTCCAGGTATTGGAGAAATTATCGGTGGTTCGCAAAGGGAAGAACGATTAGATGTGCTTAAAGAAAGAATGAAAGAGATGGATATTCCTGAACACGAGTTATGGTGGTATATTGATTCCAGAAAGTTCGGGACAGTTCCTCATAGTGGATATGGATTAGGCTTTGAGCGTTTGGTTTTATTTGTTACTGGAATGGGTAATATTAGAGATGTAATTCCTTTTCCAAGAACTCCAAACAATGCAGATTTTTAAATTTTATGTTAAAGCAGTCCCTACATCAAAAATTAGCACAGAAACTTTCGCCTCAGCAGATTAAGTTGATGAAGCTTATACAGCTTCCAACAATTGAATTAGAGCAAAAAGTTAAAGATGAGTTGGAGGAAAATCCAGCTATCGAGGAGGTGACTGAAAGAAGTTCAGATGCTCAATATGATGAAATAAAAGGTCAGGATTCGGATTCACAGGACATTAATGTCGATGAGTACCTAAGTGATGACGAAATACCTCGGTACCGTATGGTGGCAAATAATATTAGTCCTGATCAAGAAGATAAGTCTGTACCTATTGCTATGGGTGTAAGTATGTTGGAGACTTTAGAGCGTCAACTTGCATTAAGAGATTTAGATGATCATCAGTATAAAATAGGGTTATTTCTAATTGGTTGTTTAAATGATGATGGCTATATAAGGAGAGACTTTTCAGCTATATTGGATGATCTTGCTTTTTCCCAAAATATTTCAACAACTGAGATAGAGTTACTCGATGTTTTAAAGATCATTCAGGATTTTGATCCTGTTGGAATTGGTGCTCGAGATTTACAAGAATGCTTAAAGATACAGTTAGATAAAAAGCAGTTGTCTGTTTCGGTAGATTTAGCAAAAGAAATAGTATCTAATCATTTTAATGAATTAACTAAAAAGCATTACTCAAAGCTCCTTTCTAGGCTGGCTATTTCAGAAGAGGTGCTAAAAGATTCATTAGATGAGATCTCTAAATTGAATCCTAAGCCTTGTGCGTTTGGTTCTTCTAAAGTGGTACAGCATATTATTCCTGATTTTGTAATATCTATTATCGATGGTCAATTAGATTTAGTTATGAATACAGGAATGATTCCAGAATTAAGAATTAACAGTTCGTTTAAAGATTTGTTGCAAGGTTATAAAGAATCTAGTCATTCAGAGGATAAAGAGCAAAAAGCTGCAGTTCTTTTTGTGAAACAAAAGTTAGATTCAGCAAAATGGTTTATTGACGCTATTAAACAAAGGCATAGAACACTAATGTTGACAATGAATGCAATAATGAATTTTCAAGAAGCTTATTTTTTAACGGGAGATGAAAAACTTCTAAAGCCAATGATTCTTAAGGATATTGCAGAAATTGTAGCTATGGATATTTCAACAGTATCTAGAGTGGCTAATAGTAAATATGTAGAGACACCTTATGGTACATTTTTGATTAAGCATTTTTTCTCTGAGGCTATAAAAAATAGTAGAGGAGAAGATGTTTCAACTAAAGAAATTAAAATGATATTGGATGAGGTGATTAATAATGAAGATAAAACCAAGCCATTAACAGATACTAAATTAATGGATTTGTTGAAAGAGAGAGGTTATCCTATAGCCCGACGAACCGTTGCAAAATATAGGGAGCAAATGAGTATTCCAGTTGCTCGTTTGAGAAAAGAAATTTAGAGTTTACATTGTAATAACTTAATATCGTATATACGTATACGTTTGATTATTTAAATGTAAAGTTGTAAATTCGTAATCAAATTAAAAAATCCCCCCCCTACAATGAAAACATTAAATTTAAATTCTGAAGATCTACATTCAGCTGCGTCAATGATGAAAGTCTTAGGTCATCCTATTCGAATTTCAATTATTGAATTATTAGATGATGCTTCTAAAATGTCGGTTACTGAGATTTTTAAAGCTTTAAAAATTGAGCAAGCAATTGCTTCACATCATCTAAATACGCTTAAGAATAAAAGAATATTGATTTCAGAAAGAGTAGGTAAGAACACCTACTATTCAGTAAGTAACCCTAATTTAATTTCAGCTGTAAATAATGTTCGTGCTTGTAAATAAAGTGTCGATTAGTGTTTTAATTCTGGCATATTTTTTGTTGAAAGTTTTATCCTAAAAAAACATCAAATTATGAGCAAATATTTCTTTTTTCTTTTTTTTATTGCATTTAACATTTTTGCTCAAAACAGTTCTTTGGATGTTATTTCAAATTCTAAAAAAAACAGTCATTTGCTTTTTACTATTGGTGATGTAGAATTTAGAAACACAGAAAATAGAGGTGAATTATTCACCGAGATTTATGTTGATGGGTTTTCAAAATCTTATGATTTAGGTAATCCGGACTTACCAGTATATTCTAAATTGATAGAGATTCCTTCCAATGGAAATGTTTCTATCTCTATTATTAATAAAACTGAAAGCCATACAGGTTTATCAGGTATAGGATTTCCTGACAAACTGATCCCATCTCAACGTTCTATATCTAAGAGCGAAGATCCTACTCTTGTTGATTTTAAATTTAATGAAAAGGTTTATTCGATTGATGAATTTTATTCGAATGAATTGATAAGTGTCGAGAGATTAGGGATTATGAGAGGTAGAACTATAGCACGAATTAAAATTTCACCTTTTGCATATAATCCTTTGACACATTCTTTAAAGGTCATCGATGATTTGGAATTTAAGGTTGAATATTCATCAAATATACAACCTCAAAATAGTGCTTATTATTCAACAGTATATTCAACAAATTTCTCAAAATTAATTAACGCAGATATTCATTCAAAGAATGATTTTACGAGTTTACCTATAAGAATGATTATTCTTTCAGATCTTATGTTTGAAGAAGAATTACAAGAATTTATAGCTTGGAAAACAAGATTAGGATTTGATGTTATTGAAGCATATAAAGGAGATGATGGTGTAGGGAGTACAAAAGAATCTATGAAGGCTTTTGTTCAGTCTTATTATGATAATGCAACAGCAGAAGAACCAGCCCCTTCATATTTATTAATTGTAGGTGATCATGAGCAAATACCTAGCTTTCAGATGCAAGGCCATACTTCCGATATGGTTTACTGTGAGTTTGATGGAAATGGTGACTATTTCCCTGAAATGTATTATGGGCGTTTTTCTGCCAGTACAGTAAATGAATTGATTCCTCAGATTGATAAAACATTAGAGTATGAACAGTATACCATGCCAGACCCATCCTATTTAGATGAGGTTTTATTGGTTGCAGGAGTTGACCAGAGTATGGCTATGGTTCATGGAAATGGACAAATTAACTATGGAACAGATTATTATTTTAATACAGATCATGGATTAACCTCACATACTTTTTTGTATCCTGAATCTGGAACTTCTTCTTCAGAGCAGGAAATAATTAATCAGATAAGTAAAGGAGTTGGATATGCAAATTACACTGCTCATTGCAGTCCTGAGGGCTGGGCTGAACCTGCTTTTCTTGTAAATGATGTAAATGGATTAGACAACCAGAATCAATATGGTTTATTGATTGGTAATTGTTGTAATTCTAATGAATTTGCTGGAGTAACATGTTTAGGTGAGGAATTACTGAGAACACCAAATAAAGGAGCTGTTGGTTATATTGGGGCAACAAATAGTACCTATTGGGATGAAGATTTTTATTGGAGTGTTGGAAATGGAGTAGCAGTTGAAAATCCTTCTTATGAAGAGACAGGGCGTGGTGTTTATGATTGCAGTTTTCATGAAAACAATGAGAGTGAGGATACCTGGTCAATTACTCAAGGGCAGATACTCCATGCTGGTAATCTTGCTGTATCCGAATCAAATGCAGACGATGAGTATTATTGGGAGATTTATATGTTAATGGGAGACCCTACTGTTCTAACTTATTATGGTGTGCCTTCACTTTTATCAATAAATCATCCTGAGGTATTACCTTTGGGATCAAATTCAATTAATATTTCTTCCGAGCAACATACTTATGTGGCTGTTAATCAGGGTGGCGTTTTATTAGATGCTTCTTATACCGATGCGTCTGGAAATGTGATATTAAATTTCGACCCTCTTGATTCAATGGTACCTTTAGAAATTTTAGCTAGTAAACAAAACAAGCAAGTTTATATCCAGGATATTAATATTATGTCTGTAGATGCACCGTTTGTTGTTTTTTCTGAATTGTCTATTAACGGTACTGCAGGAGATACTCAAGTTAATGGTGGAGAAAGTTTTTCTGTTGATGTTGAGTTACAAAATTTTGGAATGGTTGAGACTGGAGACTTGCTTATGGAGGTTTCAACTGATAATCCTTATGTTAATATCTCATCTGAATCATTAAGTTTTGATGGATTAGGAGCAGCGGATACTTTGACATTAGCAGATGCTGTGTCTATTGATTTAATTGGCCCAGTTGAAGATCAAGAAAATATTGCTTTGACTTTTACAATTTCTGACTCCTCTGGAAATATTTGGGAGACATATGGAAGCTTTACCGTAAATGCTCCAGATATAGAGTTCATTTCTCATACAATAGATGATGCTGATGGAAATGGATTTATTGACTTTAATGAGTCAGGTGTTTTAAATGTTACACTTGCTAATGTAGGTCACCTAAATAGTTTAGAGGGACTTGCAGTGGTGAGTTCAGATTTTAGCTCTCTGCAAATTAGTCAAGATTCAATTTCATTTAGTCCTATTAATGAAGGTTCTGAAGTTGTTATATCAATTCCTGTTTTTCTAGATGAAATGGCTCCTAATGGAGAGGATTACCAGATATACATTGTGGCCACTACTCAAGATAATTATACTAGTGATTATTTAGTTAATCTTAATACGTCTAATTGTTCATTGGGTTCATTTGAGGTTCATGTCAATCTTACAACTGATGGTTTCCCTGATGAGATATCTTGGACACTTGCGGATATTAACGAAACTGTTCTTGGAAATGCCCCTTTTAACTCTCTACAAGAAGAAACCAATTACGAAGAGGTGTTTTGTGTAAATAATAATGCATATTTAACTTTTGAGATTATAGACGACTATGGTGATGGATTACTTTGGGGAGGATATGAGATTATTTTATGTGATCAAGTTATTGCTGAAGGAAGTAATTACGGAGATGGAGAAACAATTTCTTTTATAGCAGGTTGTGATCAGTCATTAACTGTCGGATGTACTGATCCTGAATCATCAAATTATGATGAAAATGCGATTATAGATGATGGCTCTTGTGAAGAATTAGGAATAAATGAGTTAATTGAAAGCATTAGTATTTATCCAAACCCAGCCAGTGATAATATCCTTATAAATTATGGCGAAGCATTAGTTACTTCTATTAAAATCATTGATATGACAGGTCGTGAATTGTTCGAAATGGAATCCATTCAGTCCAATAATCAAATAAAATTGACGAATTTTGAGTCTGGATCTTATTTTGTTGTTTTTGAATTAAAAAGTGACCAAACCCTTACAAAACCATTTATAATAGCTAAATAGTTTTAACAATTATTTAACATTTCTTTAAAAGGCTTTTAACTTCTTTATTTTTTTGACAATCTAGATTTGCAGAAATAATCAAAAAGTCAAAAAAATGAGAAATTACATTCTTACACTACTTGTGTTTTTATTTTCACTATCTGCTCATACCCAAGACATTGTTAACAATAGTTTTGGTAAAGGTTTTTATAATGTTGTTGCAGCTGATAGTTCTTATAGTATGAATTTAGCAGCTCGAATCCAGTCTTTGTATATTGTTGAATGGGATGTAAATGATGAAGATGGAATTCATAATTCAAGTTCACAATTCTTAATACGACGTGCTAGATTAAAGTTTGGTGGTTTTGTTTTAAATCCAAAAGTAAAGTATAAGATTGAGTTAGGCTTAACGAATAAAGATCAAGGAAAAGTAGCATCTGATAACAATATGGCGCCTAAAATGATTTTAGATGCAGTAGTTAAATGGAATTTCTATAAAAACTTCACACTATGGGCTGGTCAAACTAAGTTGCCAGGTAATCGTGAGCGTGTAATTTCGTCCGCTAATTTGCAGTTGGTTGATCGTTCCTTGGTTAACAAAGTATTTAATATTGATCGTGACATGGGTGTTCAATTACGCCATTATTTTACCTTAGGGAAAAATTTTACAGTTGTAGAATCATTAGCTATGTCTCAGGGTGAAGGAAGAAACTTAGTTCAAGATAATCTTGGTGGATATCAATGGACCGCTAGAGTTGAAGTTTATCCATTTGGTAAATTTAAAGGTAAAGGTGATTACATTGGTGGTGCAGTAAAAAGACAACAAACACCGAAATTAGCAATAGGGGCTACCTACGATATTAATAATAATGCTGTGAAGGATAGATCAAATATGGGAAGTTACATGCTTATTGATGATGGTCTTGGTTACTATGAAACAAATATTAATTCAATTTTTATTGATGCAATGTTTAAATATCAAGGTTTTTCTTTCATGGCTGAATATGCAAATAGACAAGCTGATAATCCAATTGCAGTCAACTCTGATGGATCAGAAACTGGAGATGTAGTTGATGTTGGAGATGGGTTGAATTTAGTTTCTGGATATTTGTTTGATAATGATGTAGAACTTACGGGGCGCTATACTACTATTTCTCTTGATAAAGAAATTACAGGTAGTGATCTTCAGTCACAGTACACATTTGGTTTGTCGAAGTATTTTAAAGGACATAAATTAAAGGTTCAGACTGATGTTAGTTACTTAGACATAGAAAACAATGATACAAGTGGGTTAATGTACAGAATGCAGTTTGAACTTCACTTTTAGCGTTTTCAGAAATAAAAAAAAGGGCTTCGCAAGAAGCCCTTTTTTATTTAATTATCATTTATACAATTTAGATTTTATAGTATTTAGTTATTCAAAAAAATTCACAGCGCCTGAAATTACATCGTACATTGCACCGATAATTTTAACTTCTCCATTGTTCACCATTTCTGATATTACCTCACTTGAATTTAAAATGTTTTGAATGTTAAGTTCAACGTTTTTAACAGCTACATTATTTACAAAAGATATGTTTGATGAATTTCTAATGTTTATGTCAGTAGGTAGAGTTGTAGAATCAACTGCAGGTTTTATTTTTGCAAGCATAGAAGTAAGATTACCTAGTTTTGCATCATCACATGCTCCTTTAACGGCACCACAAGAAGTATGCCCAAGTACAACAATTAATCTGGTCCCTGCTAATTTGCAGGCAAATTCCATACTACCAAGGATGTCTGTGTTTACAAAATTACCAGCAATCCGTACACTGAATATATCGCCTATACCCTGATCAAAAATTAATTCTGCAGATACTCTAGAATCTATACAGCTTAATACAGTAGCAAAAGGGTATTGTCCTTCAGAAGTATCTTTTACTTGTTCAATCAAATTGCGCTCTTCTCTTTTACGATTTTGAAATCTCTCATTTCCTTCTTTCAAGCTCAGAAGTGCTTTCTCAGGAGTCATTAATGCTTGTGTTGATTTTGTGTGTGCTTTCATTTTATAATTAAGAATTAGTTTGTAATATTTTCTATAAAATGTTTTGGGTCTACAGTTTCATTATTCGATGTAACGACCTTGATGTCAATATTTTTTTCTTTAGATTTTGAAACAAAATCATCAAGTATTTCTATTATATCATGGTCTAAGTATTTTGTTTTAGATGTGTCAAACTCTACCTCAGTGTTTTCTTTAATGGCATCTAGTTCATTATAAATTGCATTTTTATTAATGAAAGTAACTTCTTCAGCAAGTTTAATTTTAATTTTGTTAGAGGTTTGAATATGTTGGACAATATGTGAATTTTGATAATTCTTTATTAGAATAATGATAATAGCGATAAATAGACCTAATCCAATTCCATAAAGAAGATCAATAAAAATAATACCTACTATTGTTGTAATAAATGGAATGAATTGTTTCCATCCTAGTTTATACATTTTTACGAATAGTTCTGGCTTTGCTAATTTGTAACCCACTACAAATAGAATTGCTGCAAGAACAGACAGTGGAATCATATTTAATAGGTTGGGGATAATCATTATAGATATGAGTAGAAAAAACCCATGTACAATAGCAGAAGTTTTACTTTTTGCTCCAGACTGAATGTTTGCAGAACTACGAACAATAACTTGTGTTACTGGAAGTCCTCCTATTAAGCCTGAAATCATGTTACCTACTCCTTGAGCAAGAAGTTCTCTGTTGGTTGGCGTTATATTTTTTTCGGGATCAATTTTGTCTGTTGCTTCAACGCATAAAAGTGTTTCTAGACTTGCAACCAGAGCAATTGTAAATGCAACAACCCATATGTCAGGGTTGGAAATTGCATTAAAATTAGGAAAACTAAATTGCCCAAGAAATGAATTTATATCTTCTGGGACGGGAACATTTACAAGAAAAGAATTATCAATAGAAAATAAGTCATGGCTTTTGGTTAGTATGTAGAAGACAATACCAAAGATTACAGCAACCAAAGGTCCTTGGATCATTTGAAATATCTTGGCTTTTTTGGTGAGAATAGTCTCCCATAATATTAAGATAAGTAAACCAATAAAACCAATCAATGTAGATCCAGGTTGTATGTTGTTAAGCATTTCAGTAATTCCAGAAGATTCTATTCCTACTGATGAGTAACCAAAAAAATGAGGTATTTGCTTAATGAAAATTATAAGTCCTATACCTGTAAGCATTCCTTTAATTACAGAAGAAGGAAAATAAAATCCAATAACTCCTGCTTTTAGAAGACCAAATATAAACTGAATAATACCCCCAATTACTACAGCAAGTAAGAAATTTTCGAAGCTACCTAGAGTGCTTATTGCAGTCAATACAATTGCGGCTAATCCTGCAGCAGGACCACTTACGCCTATTTTTGATCCGCTAATTAGACCAACAATAATACCTCCAACTATTCCAGCAATTAAACCTGAAAATAAAGGAGCGCCACTGGCTAAAGCTATACCTAAGCATAGTGGTAAGGCAACAAAGAATACGACTATACTAGCTGGTAAATCATATTTTAAATTAGAAAGCTTTGAATTCATGTTTTTAGTAATTAAAATTTTTAACAAATATATAGTATACTTTATATTAAAACAATAATACTTACCTAAATAATAGTAATGCTATTATTTTGTTTATTATCCTTGTTTGTATAGATTTGCATACCGATTTGAATTTGATGATAATTGATCAGAAATGTCTTTATGAGTATTGAAATTAAAATTTCTTTAAATAAAGGTTTATATAAGAAAGACCCTCAAGATTCTAAACTTGGTCGGAAAATAATTCAGTATAGTATTATATTAATTGATAAGCATGGTTTTGAATGTTTTAATTTCAAAAAGCTGGCTGAGACAATTAATTCAACTGAAGCCTCTATTTATAGATATTTTGAAAACAAGCATCTATTATTAACATTTATAGTTAATTGGTATTTGGAGTGGGTAAATTATCTCATTAAAATCAACACTATGAATGTTAATGATCCGAAAAAAAAATTAAAAATTATTATAAATTCATTTGTGTCAGCTTCTAAGGAAAATCCTTCAGTAAGTTATGTTAACGAAAGTATCCTTCATAATATTGTCATAGCTGAAGCAGGAAAAGTTTATCACACAAAAAAGGTTGATAGTGAAAATTCTAAAGGTTTTTTTTCTAGTTATAAGGCACTCGCTACGACCACATCAAATGTCATCTCTGAAATTTGTCCGGAATTTAAATACCCTTATTCTTTAGCAACAAACCTTTTTGAAATGTCTAATAATCACATATATTTTGCGAAACATTTACCTCAGTTAACTGATATTTCAGTTCAAGAAGATGATGTTAATGAAGTTGAGATAATGTTAAATTATTTTTCACAAAAGCTTCTTTACTCATCGTAAAATTTAAATAGTCATGAGTCTTTTGAAGATGTGTTTAATAGATTCCTAAGTTCTAAGTTAAGCTTTATCAATTTTAAACTAGTTAGTCTTAACTTAAATTTAACATTAGATTTATTTTAGTTTAACCATTTTATTTCATTTATATCGGTTATTTGAACTCGATAACTTTAAATATTTATAAAATGGAAACGTCTACTAAAAGAATTGAAATTAGTAAATTTTTATATGCAACTATTTTGGTTGTGGTCTATACAATGTCTGTTGTTTTTTAATTGTAATTAATTTACATTTTCTCTAATCATGAAGAAACTTATTAGAAGGTTTGGCTTCCCTGTGTCCCTATGGATACAAAAAGATGAGCGATCTTTTCTTTCGTTCATAATTTTTGCTTTCTTGCTTTCAATGTTTGTAACACCTTATCCTCAAATTGCTATGTGGGTAGGGTTTTTATTTGCGGCCTATGCAGCTGTAGCAAATGATAGTATTCAAACTTTAGGAACTTTTATCGCTTCTAATCAAGAAAAGAAGTGGTGGGTTCTTTGGATATTTATAGGGGGCATTTTTTTATTTACTGTAGGATATAGTTGGTTTAATTATGGAGGTGATGTTTCCCATGGTCGTTTAATGGCTAAAGGATTTGAAGTAGCTCCAACTGAATTCCATTTCTTGCAAATTGCAGCACCAGTATTTCTATTGATTCTTACACGCTTAAGAATGCCTGTATCTACAACATTTATATTACTTACTTCATTTGCAGCTGCCCCAGCTGCAATTGGAAAGGTTTTAGCTAAGAGTATGAGTGGTTATATACTAGCGTTTTTTCTTGGTTTTATTGTTTTTATTACCATAGCAAAACTTGCAAAGAAATATTTTGTGGGAGAGGCTAAATTTGGTTGGACTATTGCTCAATGGATTACCTCGGGAACTTTATGGTCAGTATGGTTAATGCAAGATGCCGCAAATATTGCTGTTTATCTTCCAAGAAGTATGGCTTTTTCAGAGTTTTTAGGCTTTGCTTTGGTAGTATTTTTTGGCTTAGGTTTATTGCTTTACTATAAAGGTGGCCGTATTCAAAAGATTGTAACTGAGAAGTCAGTTATTACAGATGTGCGTTTTGCAACCATTGTTGATTTTATTTATTGTATTATTTTGTTCTACTTTAAATTACACTCTAAGGTTCCAATGAGTACTACATGGGTATTTATTGGTTTGTTAGCAGGTAGAGAAGTTGCTATGGCAATTCGAAATACAGGAGATAATAGTTTATTAACCTCATTTCGCCTTATGATGAAAGATTTTTCATTCGCGATGATTGGACTTATTATTTCAATTGCGATTGCTATTGGTGTTAATGACCAATTAACCTTTGCGTCTATGTTAGAAACCATCCCAGCAGAGTTTGGTTCTGGTATAACCAAGTTCTTTAGTAGGATTGGTTTATAGATATTTTACTCCGCTTCGGCGGAGTTTTTTTTGCACTTATTTATTCCGATAGGAATCTTTATATTTACACTAAATAGTCTAAAAAAATGCAGAGCAATAATCGGATTTTACTTGTTGATGATGAGAATGATATACTCGAATTTTTAAGTTATAATCTAAAGAATGAAGGTTTTCAAGTTTTAACTTGTAATGATGGTAAAACTGCATTGAGCCTTTTAGATGATTTTATGCCCAACCTGATTGTTTTAGATGTTATGATGCATGGTATGGATGGTATTGAAACGTGTGAACAAATTCGGCTAAACCCTAAATATAATAACATCTTAATTACTTTTTTGACTGCACGTTCTGAGGACTATTCTCAAGTCGCTGGATTAGAGGCAGGTGCTGATGATTACATTAATAAACCTATTAAACCTAAGGTTTTAGTTAGTAGGGTCAAGGCTTTGTTAAGAAGAAAAGGAAGTGAGGTTATTCAAATTGATAATAATCAAGGACTCATAGAAATATCAGATTTAAAAATAGATCGTGAGAGTTATCAGGTGACTTTGGATCATGATGATATATTGTTGCCTCGCAAAGAATTTGAGATCCTTTATCTTTTAGCATCTAAGCCTGGAAAAGTTTATAACAGAGAAGAAATATTTGATAAAATATGGGGAGATGATGTTGTCGTTGGAGGAAGAACAATTGATGTTCATATTCGAAAACTTCGAAAAAAATTAGGTAGAGATTATATTTTGACAGTAAAAGGAATTGGATACAAATTTAACTCTAATTTATAATTGTATTAATGTTCTTTAATTCTATTAATAATATTCATAAGTCTAGTGTTGTATCTCTTTTATCTTCTGTATTTATAGCTTGTGTTGTTTTTCTTAATACGTTCTTTTTTGATTATTCTTCAATAAACGTATATGGCTTAGTCGTACTAATTTTATCAGTTAGTCTTACCACATTTATATTTGTTCGTTGGATAGTTGATAAATTTATTTACAATAAAATAAAGTTGATTTATAAAAACATTAGCGATAATAAAGCTACGCCCGGATATTTAGAGGGTGTAGATTTAGATAAAGTAGATGAAGATGTTTCTGAATGGAATGAAAATAGAGATAATGAAATTGAAAAGCTAGAGATTAGAGAGAGTTACCGCCGCCAGTTTGTAGGAAACGTTGCACACGAATTAAAGACACCTATTTTTAATATTCAGGGCTATATTGATACACTATTAGATGGTGCTATTGAGGATTCTAATATTAATAGAAAATTCTTAGAACGCGCAAATAAAAGTGTCTCTAGGATGATATATATCGTAGAAGACTTAGACGCTATTACCAAGTTAGAAGGGGGTAAAATCGATATTGAAGAAGAGCCTGTAGATATAATAGAGTTGATATTAGATGTTGTTGATCAACTCGAAATGAAAGCAAAAAAACGAAATGTAAACATAGTTATTGAGGATCCAAGATTGAGCCGATATATGGTAGAAGCTGATGTTGAGAAAATCAAACAAGTTTTGATTAACTTAATTGTAAATGCTATAAAATATGGAAATGAAGATGGTGAGCTTTTAATTCGTACTTTCGATATGGATGAAAATATTTTGATTGAGGTTGCTGATAATGGAAACGGCATACCACAAAAACACTTAAGTAAGATTTTTGAGCGTTTTTATCGAGTAGACAAATCACGTGACAGAGAACAAGGAGGTTCAGGTCTTGGCTTGTCTATTGTAAAACACATTATAGAGGCTCACAATCAGTCCATAAATGTAAGAAGTACCATAGGTACTGGTACAACTTTTTCATTTACCCTCAAGAAAGCGAATCCAAATTAATCTATTTTAATTTTAGAATTTCATAACTTTGCTGTTATGAAAATAAACATCAAAAAACTACCGATTCTTCTTTGCTCTTTTATTGTTATTTCCTGTAATAAAGGTCAAGAAAAAAACATTAAAGTAGATGATAACAAAGAATTAGAAGCTAAAGCGAATGAATGTATATATTCTTTTTCCGACTCAACTATAAAGTTGTTTTGGGCTGGATATAAGACTACAGATAAGTTAAAGGTTTTAGGAAGCTTTCAAGAAATTAAAACAAATCATTCTGATCAAAAATTTTCATCTATTGATGAGCTTGTAAATGGGATTACCTTTTCAATTAATTCAAAGAGCTCAGAATCAGGTGATCCAATTCGAGATACAAATTTAAGAGATTACTTTTTTAATTATCTGACAGATAATTTCCAGATCAATGGTGATGTTTTAGAATATAATAATGCCTTTATAACGGCAAATATTGATGTGTTAGGAGTTGATAGACAAGTCAAATTTACACACTCAATAGTAAATAATGTCCTTAAGTTAAGAGCATTAATTTCATTGGATGATTTGGGCGCCTACAAAGCTTATAATAGTATAAGCGCAAAGTGTTATGATTTGCATAAAGGTGCAGATGGTATTTCTAAAACTTGGGATGAAGTTAATGTAATTTTAGATGTACCATTTACCAAAGAAGATTGTAAATAATACAATTCCATATAATTTTGGATTTATATCTCTTAAATTAGATTAGTGGGAAAGAATAAGTTAATGAAGTTTGAGCAAAATGCCAGCTTCGAAAACATGGTGCAGTCTCCAAGAACTGACCTTTTGGAAAATGGATTGCCATTAAAAGGTAAGTGGCATAAAGAATTTTTTAAAAACAATCAGCCACTAGTTCTAGAGTTGGGATGTGGTAAAGGAGAGTATACGGTTAGTTTGGCAGAGAAATTTCCAGATAAAAATTTTATAGGTGTTGATATTAAAGGTGCAAGGATGTGGCGAGGTGCTAGAACTGCAACTGATAATCAGATGAAGAATGTTGGCTTCCTCAGAACACAAATAGAGCTCATAGATCATTGTTTTGCTAAAGGTGAGGTAAGTGAAATATGGATTACTTTTCCTGACCCTCAAATCAAATACAGACGTCGTAAAAAGCGCTTGACTTCGCCATCTATGTTAGGTAAGTACATAAGTATATTATCCGATGATGCTTTGTTACATTTAAAAACAGACTCACAATTTCTTCATGGTTACACGCTCGGGATTTTGGAAGGTTTGGGCTGTGAAATTTTAGATTCTTGTTATGATGTAGATCGGCAAAAGCCAGATGATGAACTTTTGAAAATAAGAACAAACTATGAAGGTATTTTTAGAGAAAAGGGGTTGCCCATTACTTATATAAAATTCCAACTGAATAAAAATGACTAAAGCGTCTAATCAGATTTCTTTTTTTGAGCGTTGCTATGAAGTTGTTCTTAGAATTCCTTTTGGTAAGGTAACCACTTATGGCGCAATAGCTAAGTATCTTGGTGCAGTTCGTTCTTCACGTATGGTTGGTTGGGCCATGAACAATAGTCATGATAAAGACATTCCCTCACACAGAGTAGTTAATAGAGTAGGCTTATTGACTGGAAAACATCATTTTCAGGGCATTAATTTGATGAAACAATTATTAGAGAATGAAGGCCATACATTTTGTGGTGATCAATTGTTAAATTTTAAGGATGTATTTTGGGATCCATCAGAGTCTTAAACTCTTATTTTTGTAACTTTGAAGCGTAAAATAACCTCATGAATATTCAGAAGAAGCAAATACAAGAAGCACTCAAGAGTGTAAAGGTGAAGGGTGATGAAAAATCCTTGATAGAAAATAATCTTGTAACCAATATTGTTGTATTTGGAGACGAAGTAAATATTGATATTACTATTCATAATCCTACCCTTCATGCAAAGAAGAAAGTGGAGGTTGATATCTTAAAAGCAATTCATGAGCAGGTATATGCCAAAGCTAAAATTAAAGTTCTGGTTAAAGTAGAAGCGCCAAAGCAAGAAAATTCTAATTTGATTAGAGGTGAGAAAATTCAAGGCGTAGAAAATATTATTGCAATAGCTTCTGGAAAGGGAGGTGTAGGTAAATCTACTGTGACTGCGAATTTAGCTGTTGCGCTTCAAAGAAAAGGTTATAAAGTTGGTGTGGTAGATGCGGATATCTATGGGCCATCTCAGCATATTATGTTTGATGTTGAAAAGTCACGACCTCAAGCGAGTCAAGTAAACGGAAAGCCTGTAATGCTTCCAGTAGAAAGTTATGGTGTTAAACTAGTGTCTATTGGATTTTTTGCGCCAGGCTCTCAGGCTGTGGTTTGGAGAGGGCCAATGGCTACCAAAGCATTAAACCAAATTGTAAAAGACTCACATTGGGGTGAATTAGATTATTTGTTGATTGATTTACCTCCAGGTACTGGAGATGTTCACTTGTCATTAGTTCAAGCAGTTCCGGTTACTGGAGCTGTAATTGTGAGTACACCTCAAAATATTGCTTTAGCTGATGCGAAAAAAGGTGTAGGAATGTTTCAATTAGATACCATCCAGGTTCCTGTATTGGGGATTGTAGAAAATATGGCTTACTTTACGCCTGAAGAACTTCCTGAAAATAAATATTATATCTTTGGGAAAGATGGTGCTAAAAATCTTGCTGACGACTTAAATTTACCTCTATTGGCAGAGATTCCCCTCGTTAAGGGAATTCGTGAATCTGCTGATATTGGCCGGCCAGTTGTATTACAAGAAGATAGTATCTCTGCAAGTGCTTTTATTGAATTAGCAGATAATGTTGTGGAGCAAATAAAGTTGCGAAATGAAAATATAAGCCCTACCCAGGCGGTTAAAATCACCAACATGGATGGGTGCTCTACTTAAAATAAATAATTATGCCAGTAAATACTGATTCTGTATTAATTGAAAAAATAGAAAAAGCATTAACTGAAATTCGACCTTATTTACAGTCGGATGGCGGTGACATTTCTTTATTGGAGGTCACATCGGATATGTTCGTCAAGGTTAAGCTTCATGGCGCATGTAAAAATTGTAATGTAAATCAAATGACTTTAACTGCAGGGGTTGAACAGACTATAAAAAAGTATGCTCCTGAAGTTGAAGCAGTGGTAAATATAGATGCATAAAAGGCGCACTCAATGACTCAGGTTACAGAAAAACTTGAAAAAGTAACAGTACTCTTTGCTGGTGACTCTGGTGATGGGATTCAGTTAACAGGAACTCAGTTTACAAATAATACAGCACTGCATGGTAATGATTTGAGTACATTTCCTGACTTCCCAGCAGAAATAAGAGCGCCTTTAGGAACCCTTGCAGGCGTGTCTGGTTTTCAAATTAATTTTGGTTCTACTGATGTTTTTACCCCCGGTGATCTTTGTGATGTATTGGTGGTTATGAATGCTGCGGCATTAAAAAAGAATTTATCAAGATTAAAACAGCGCGGAACTATTATTGTCAATACATCAGGATTTGACAAACGAAACCTTCGTTTAGCAGGTATCGAAGAAAGCGAAAACCCTTTAAATAATAATAGTTTAGAAGGTTTTAAGGTTCATGAAATCGATGTTACGAAAATTACTAGAGAAAGTTTAAAAGATTCTTCTTTAAGTACTAAAGATAGAGATCGATGTAAAAACATGTTTGTTTTAGGATTTGTGTATTGGATGTATAACCGGTCTCTTATATCGTCTATTGAATTTTTGAATCTTAAATTTAAATCAAAGCCAGAGATATTAGAAGCTAATATTACAGTCTTAAAAGCCGGATATCATTTTGCAGATACTAGTGAAACTTTTTCAAATCGTTTTGAAGTAAAGCCTGCAAAAATGCCGAAGGGACTTTATAGAAATATTATTGGAAACCAAGCAACGGCATTAGGTCTTATTGCTGCTTCACATAAGTCACAATTAGATTTATTTTACGGAGGTTATCCTATTACGCCTGCTTCAGATATTCTTCATGAACTGGCTAAACACAAGAATTTTGGGATAAAGACCTTTCAAGCTGAAGATGAAATTGCAGGAATTTGTGCTTCAATAGGGGCTTCATTCGGTGGCGATTTAGCAGTTACAGCATCTTCCGGGCCTGGAATTGCACTTAAAGGTGAGGCATTGGGTCTTGCTATGATGCTTGAAATTCCATTGGTTGTCATAAATGTTCAGCGAGGAGGACCTTCTACTGGATTACCCACTAAAACAGAACAAGCAGATTTGTTGCAGGCCGTTTATGGTAGAAATGGTGAGGCACCTATTCCGGTGATCGCCGCTTCATCTCCTTCAGATTGTTTTACGATGGCATATGAGGCATGCCGAATTGCTATAGAACATATGACTCCAATATTTTTCTTAAGTGATGGCTATATTGCCAATGGGGCTGAACCATGGCGTTTCCCACAATCCAAAGACTTAGCCGATATTGATGTTCGTTTTCTTAAGGAACGACAAGAAGATGACCCTGCTTATTTGCCATATAAACGTGATGAGAAGTTGGTACGTTCTTGGGCTATTCCTGGAACCAAAGGACTTGAGCATCGGGTTGGAGGTTTAGAAAAAGATCAAGCGACAGGTAATGTTTCATATGATCCAGAAAACCATCATCAAATGGTTAAAATACGTGCTGCAAAAGTTGATAAAATTGCAGATTATATTCCGCCACAAGAATTAGAAAGTGGTTCCGAAAATTCAGATCTGCTTGTTGTTGGTTGGGGTTCTACTTTTGGCGCTATTAAAACAGCTGTGAGAGAGTTAGCATTGGAGGGTGTAGATGTTGCGCATACACACATTAAATATATACAGCCTATGCCAAAAAAATTGGGGCAAATTTTGTCAAATTATGACAAGATTTTGATTCCTGAGATGAATAATGGTCAATTAATTAAGTTGATTAGAGATCGATATTTAGTTGACGCTCAACCTTTAAATAAAATTAAAGGGATGCCATTTGAGGCTCAAGAAATTAAATCAGCTATTCTTAATATGTTGAATTTGTAGATATGTCTAAAGTAAATGTTATAAATAAAGAGGTTTCAAAATTGATACCTAAAGACTTTGCAAGTGATCAAGATATTCGTTGGTGTCCTGGTTGTGGTGATTATTCTATTTTAAAACAAGTTCAGGCTGTGATGCCGCAATTGGGCATTCCTAGAGAAAATATTGTTTTTATTTCTGGTATTGGTTGCTCATCACGATTTCCATATTATATGAATACTTATGGCATGCATTCCATTCATGGTAGAGCAACGGCAGTTGCAAGCGGCTTAAAGGCTGCACGTCCTGATTTGAGTGTTTGGCTGGTTACAGGTGATGGAGATTCTTTATCTATAGGCGGGAACCATTTGATTCATATATTGAGAAGAAATTTTGATGTTAATATTCTTCTTTTTAATAATCAGATTTATGGGCTTACAAAAGGACAATATTCACCAACCTCTGAATTAGGTAAAAAGACAAAGTCCACACCCATGGGTTCTATAGATCATCCATTTAATCCTTTGGCTTTATGTATGGGTGCAGATGCGACCTTTATTGCTCGGGCAATGGATAGAGAACCAAAGCATATGCGTGATATCCTAATGTATGCAGATCAACATAAAGGGACGTCATTAGTAGAGATATACCAGAATTGTAACATTTTTAATGATGGCGCCTTTGGTACTTATACTGATAAGGAAATAAAAAAGGAAAACAGTATTTATTTGGAACATGGAAAACCATTGATTTATGGTGCTAAAGATGATAAAGGAATTGTATTAGATGGTTTTCAGCCACGTATTGTTGACCTTACTTCTGATACAGATTCAGTAGAAAATCTTTGGATTCATGATGTGAATGATCGGAATAAAGCCAATATATTAACACGTTTTTTTGATGATCCCTCAAATGAAGGTGCACTACCTCGGCCCTTTGGTATTTTTTATCAGGAGAAGCGGTTTTGTTATGAGGATGCTTTATTAGAACAACTAGAGTATGTAAAAGATTCAAACGATTTGCCAGATTTAGATAAATTGTTATCCGGATCGAATACTTGGGAAATAAAATAAATCAATATAAATTTTGTTATAATTTCTTTTTTAATTCTTGAGGTATCATGCAAACAGGAATAGGTTTCATTTTATGTTGGTTTTCAATATGTAATTTTTTAAATATATCAAAGACTTCCTTATCTCTTCCAATAAATCTATTTTCTTTCGAATTTTTATACTCTTTCATTGCCCATTCCAGTTCGTTGTATGTTGCTCCTAATTGATCTTCATCGTTTCTTCCATCAGCCCATAATCCATCAGTTGGAGCTGCATCTTGTATAGACTTTATAATTTTTAATTCTTTAGCGATTTCGTAGACTTCTGATTTCATTAGATCTGCAATTGGGCTTAAATCGACACCTCCATCGCCATATTTAGTATAGAATCCTACACCAAAATCTTCTACTTTATTACCTGTTCCTGCGACCAACATTCCTTTAGCCCCAGCAAAGGTATATAGCGTGGTCATACGAATTCGAGCACGTGTATTGGCCATGGTTAAATTAGCCTGTATTTCTACAGGAATTTGTTTAGTAAGTGTATCGAAAGTGTCGCTGAGGTTTACTGTGCATTGAGATACATTAGAGAACTTTGATTTCAACCATTTTACATGTTCGCTAGAGCGGTTAAATTCCTGTTCATTTTGATGGATTGGCATCAGAATACACAATGTATTTTTCCCACTAAGCGCACAGAGTGTAGAAGTAATTGCAGAGTCAATACCCCCTGAGATACCAACTACAAAACCATTTGTTTTTGATGAATCACTGTAGTCTGTTAACCAGGTAGTGATATGTTTAATGACATCTTTAGTTTTCATAATTTTTTGTGCTTCAGCAAATTTAGTAAAAATGCCTTTTTGATTATTATTTAAAATACGATTATATGTTATTTTTCATTTCTTATTTTTGTTACGATAATTTCAAATTTGTGAAGCAGTTATTTTTATTTGTTTGTTTAGGTTTAATTTTTTTATCGTCATGTGTTGATGATAGCAATTCAGATCTTAATTCGGTATCTCCAATGATTGAAATAGGGCATTTTGATCATGACTTTTTTGGTATTGATAGCGTTAATTTTGATAACGACTTATTAATGTTAGTGAAACAATATCCGGATTTTTTTAAAATGGGATTTGATAAAGCTATGTTGAAAAATCGTTTTTTTGATATAGAAATTCGTGAATTGTATGATGCAGTTGATTCGGTCTTTTCTAGTACTAATGAATTGGATACTGAACTATATAGAGCATTTCAATATTATTACCATCATTTTGAAAATCAGGACAGTTTAAAAATATATACGTGGGTTTCAAATTTCGAGCGTTTAGATCCAATACTGGTTTCAGAAAACACCTTACTTATTTCATTAGATATGTATTTGGGTGCTGAATCTCATTTTTATAAAAGAGCACCAGATTATATTAAACAGCGCTTTGATAAAATGTATATTTTATCTGATTTATTTCGGTCTTATTTTTCTTCTAATATTCCTTTATCAGATAATAATAGTCTATTAGCATCTATGTTATATTATGGAAAAATTCATTATTTAACTTCTTCGATGTTGCCTAATTTCAGTTCTCATGTTGTAATGGGATATACTGAGGATAAAATGCAGTGGAGTATAAGAAATGAAGCAAATATTTGGGCTTATTTTATAGAGAATAAGCTTTTGTTTTCGTCCCATCAACAAAATAAGATGCGTTTTATTGAGGATGCGCCATTTTCTAAATTTTATACCTCGTTTGATAGGGAAAGTCCTGGTCGAATAGGACAATGGATTGGGATGAAAATAGTTGAAGCTTATATGAATTCTCATCCAGATTTAACTTTGACAGATCTCATAAAAGAGACTGATGCTCAAAAGATATTACGTGAATCTCGATATAAACCAAAACAGTAACAATGAAAGAGTCAGAAATTAAAATTAAAATCAGTTTAGATGAAAATAAGGTGCCTGAACAAATTCATTGGACTGCAGAGGATGCTGGTGAACGAGATCAAAAATCAGAAGCAGTATTAATTTCACTTTGGGATGCTGAACAACAAAACTCCTTGCGTATTGATCTTTGGACAAAAGAAATGAAGGTTGATGAGATGAAAGCTTTTTTTCATCAAACATTAATGGCCATGAGTGATACATTTGAGCGCGCAACAGGCGATGAGAAAATGGCAGATGATATGCGTCGGTTTTGCCAATATTTTGCTGAGGAACTTAATTTAATAAAGGATGTGAAGAAAGAGTCCTGATATGATTTCGATTTATTAATCACTAAATAAATACTACTATTTTTGTAATTTAGTATTGTATTAGTTCTTAATACAATAAGATTTTTTTAAACCTAACCTCTAATATCATTTTTATGAGCCATAAAAGACTTATTCTTATTATTTCTTTACTATTGCCAGTAGCTGTTTCAGGATTGTATTTTATGCCCAAGTTTTCTTTAGAGACTGTTGATTTTTTACCTCTGGTTAATGCTTGTGTTAATGGGTGCGTGTTTTTGATTCTAATTTCCGCTTTAGTTGCTATTAAAAAAGGCAAGCGACAGCTTCATATGAAATTGATGTATTTGGCTTTAATCTTGTCAGTAATATTCCTTATTTCTTATGTTTTGCATCATGCAACACACGATACAGTTTCCTATGGCGGAGAGGGCTTACTTAGGTATTTTTATTATTTTATTTTAATAACCCACATCGTTTTGGCTATTGCCATTGTTCCTATGGTGCTCATTAGTTTTTCAAGAGCATTGAAGGAAGAGTTTTCCTTGCATAAAAGAATTGCAAGAATAACCATGCCTTTGTGGCTTTATGTTTCTTTAACTGGAGTTATCGTTTATTTGATGATTTCGCCTTACTATCCTTTCTAAAAGAGTTTCATCATCTCATAAATTTATCTACAATATAAATGATCTGTATTAATGGTAAATAAAGGATTGATGCAATCATTAATTTTTTAGCATTTAGATCATTTACATTTATATACAATTTAACAGATTTGAGAGTAAACCATATTCCCAATATTGTAATAAGTACAAATGCATATAAAGATAGACTTAATGTATTATGATTCCAGAAGAAAGGAACCATAGAGATGAGTGTTGCGATAATTGATGATGTGATAGATAATGCTGCTGGGTATTTACTCTTTTCCCCTCCAAATAGCATTTTAAAACCCGCTTTTTTGTATTCTTTGTCAAGGACCCAGGCTATGGCAATAAAGTGAGGGAACTGCCAAAAAAATTGAATCGCAAAAAGAGTCCCTCCAAATAATTCAAAATCGTCTGTAGCAGCAACCCAACCTAATAAGAAAGGAATAGCTCCAGGAATTGCGCCAACAAAAACAGATGTCGTTGAAATTCTTTTCAGTGGCGTGTATGCTAATACATAAAGCATGATAGAGAGTAATCCGAAAAAGCTAGATTTTGATAAAAGACCAAAAAAGCTACCTTTTGGGTTAATGAAGTTTAATAAAAATAAACCTAGGAGTCCTAATAGTATTGAGAATATTAATGCTTGACTAATAGTTAGATTGCCCATAGGTAAAGGTCTGTAGCATGTTCTTGTCATGAGTTTGTCATGCTTTCTCTCTATAATCTGATTGAATCCATTTGCAGAACCTGTCACAAAGAGGCCACCCATGATGAGCAAGATAAATTCGTTTAAAGAAAACTTTTCAAATCCAAGTAAGTAGCCAGCCATAGCAGAAAAAACCACCGTAGAAGATAATCGAAATTTTAATAATTGGCCGTAATATTTAATTGTTTGGATCAATTATTAAGTAATGTGGGATTTGATTTTTTGTTTTGGATGTAATAAAGAATTCCAAACACCAAAGCAGCAATATAGGGTATAGCCATAAGGTATAAAATCCCATTGTTTAAACCGAGCCCTTTAGTGTCTCCACTTTCTAGGTTGGTTTCTACAACAGCTTTACACATTGCGCATTGTGCATTGATGTCCATTGTTATAAATAGAACTACAATTATGATGAAAAGGATGATGTTATTTTTCATTACTTTCTACTTTTGCATCTTCATGATATTCCGCCATAAGGGTCTTTATGTCTTTTATCATATCTTTAATTACAAAATCTTTTGTACCATCATAACTTCCTACAGCATTACCTATCATTGTGTTTTTTTCACCAGTAGAAGGGCATGAAAGAGAATATTTTTTAGAAGTTGTTTGGCAAGTACTACACATAAAATTACTGTAACCAGAACGCACTCTTCCTTCTTTATCAATAATAACCAGATATTCAGAATGAAGAAATCCACCAGGAGCGAGTTGGTCTTCTGATACATTTACAAAATATGATTTTGCAATCTCATATATTTGATTTTTATCACCTGTTACGAAATTGAAATTAGATTCGTCAATCCTCATTTTTTGAGCATATTTTTTAAGTACACTGGGTGAATCATATTCAGGGTTTACAGTGTGAGATAAAAATTTGATGTTTGGGTAAATTTTCAATTTATTTTGAATGTATCGCATATTAATTGTCATAGTAGGACATATAGTAGGACAAGTTGTGTAAATAAAATTTGCGATATAGATATTATCTTCGTAATCTGAATTAGTTACGATAATACTATCTTGATTTAAAAATGAAAATGGAGGAATCCTATGATCTGTTTCTCCTATAACAGCTAACTCTTTAAAGGAATGTTGACCTTTTGAGATATATGTGTAAATGACGTAAGGCAATACAAGTAAAAGAAACAGTATGGCCCATTTTATTGTTTTTTGCATAAAATCTAGTTATACAATTATACATAGTTAGAGAATCCTTCAACAAGGAGTATGAAAAGTAAATAAGGAATTAGTACAAACATGGGCGAAATAATTACCCATCTCAGCCCCTTTACCTCATCTCCTAGATGCATGAATACCATTACAATATAAGCAGCTTTAACTAATGTTAGAATAATGAATATATGATTTAAAAGTTTTGTTCCTAGAATTATGGTTTCAATTAAAAAAGAAGGTTTGATAATACCTAAAACAACTTCAACTCCTGTAATAACCAGTAGAATCCAAAATACCTTCCATATCCACCAGTTACTGTTTGATGATTCATGTGCCATAATTGTAATTTTTAATAATTTATACTAGGTAGAAGAATGTAAATACAAATACCCAAACGAGATCGACAAAGTGCCAATATAATCCTACTTTTTCTACCATTTCATAGTGTCCTCTTTTTTCGTAGGTTCCTTTAATAACATTAATGAGTATAATGATTAGTATTACGACTCCACTAAAAACGTGGAAACCGTGAAAACCGGTTATGAAGAAAAAATAATCAGCAAATAATGGATGACCATATTCATTATCATGAAGATTAGCTCCAATAATTATTTCAGATCCATTTTTGAGAAGATATTCTTGTGATTGAGCATTTGTTAAATATTCTTTGTTTGCTTTTCTAATGTTAAATTCTGGTTTTTCTTTTAATTTTTCAATCAAATTACTGACATTTTCTTCGTCAAAACCATTTTTCATATCATCAGTCAAATCTTTGAGACCATAGTAATTTAAACTGCTGTTGTCTGAATGACTATCTATATCCATTAGTTCATAAATAGAAGATAATTTTTCACCTTTTGCAGCATGAGCAATATATTCATTTTTTGTGCTAACCCCACCTCTGTCACCATGTATAAAGTGTCCCCATTCCCATGCTTGTGCACCTAAAAACATTGAGCCACCAACAATAGTTAAAGACATCCATAGAATCACTTTATTTTTTTGCATTTTATGGCCATAGTTTACAGCGAGTACCATTGTTACAGAACTCATAATTAGTATAAAAGTCATTAGTGCAACGAAAAGTAGGGGATGATCACCATGAAGAAATGGAAAGTGGGTAAATACATCTTCAGGTATAGGCCACACATCAACAAATTTGAATCTACTAAACCCATAAGCAGCTAAAAACCCAGAAAAAGTTAGTGCATCTGTCATTAAGAAAAACCACATCATGAGCTTTCCGTAACTTGCTCCAAAAGGTCTTGCTCCACCCCCCCAAGGGTTTTTGTTTTCAACTGATTGTTCCATAATTTATGCTTAATCTCATTTTAAGAATAACTAAAAAATAAAAATAGATATAACCACAAAAAGCCAATAAAGTGCCAATACGTAGAGATTAGTTCTATTCCTAAGTAGTTGTCTTTTGAGTATTTATTTAGTTTTGATTTAATTGTTGTAATACTTAGAGCTATTAAGCCTCCTAATAAATGCATTAGGTGTGCTAAGGTTAATACATAGATGAAAGATCCCGAAGGATTACTTCCTTCTCCTGTTAGGTAAACTCCATTTGCAACTAGATCTTCCCAGCCTTGAGTTTGTGAAAAGGTGAAAATTAATCCAATAATTAGCGTAGTCAATAACAAATTTGTGGCGGATTTATCTTTTTTTATGTTTTGTAAAGCAAACCATAAACTTGCACTGCTAGCAATTACTGCTATTGTACTAATTGTAAACCAAATTGGCATATCAAATTCAAGCCAATTTCCTTCAGCTTTTCTAACAATATATGCAGATGTAAGGCCGCCAAAAAACATAACAATAGATCCTATGCCAATCCAAAGGAGTTGTTTATAAGTTTTATTTTTTCTCAGTGTAATATCCATATTTTGTTTAGTGTTCTGACTCGCCTTCTTTTAATGGAACATTTTGTGGGATAAAGTCTTCATCAGCTCCAGGTTTAGAATAGTCGTAAGCCCATCTTTCTACTGCAGGGATTTCATCTGGCCAGTTTCCGTGGATTCTTTCAACAGGCGTTGTCCATTCTAGTGTATTTGATTTCCATGGGTTTTGTGAAGCCTTTGTTCCTTTGAAAATACTATAAATGAAATTAAATATGAATAATAATTGAACTAGACCTCCAATGATTGCAAAGAAGGTAATCACTTCATTAATATTGGTTAGTTCATCGAACATTGGGAAAGCACTATTTGTGTAGTACCTTCTAGGCAAGCCTGCTAAACCTAAGAAGTGCATCGGGAAAAATACGCCATAGGCTGAAATGAAAGTCACCCAGAAATGGAAATAACCTAACTTTTTGTTCATCATTCTGCCATACATTTTAGGGAACCAGTGGTAAACTCCAGCCATCATTCCATAAATTGCAGAAACACCCATAACAATGTGGAAATGGCCGGTAACAAAATAAGTATCATGTACATTAATATCAAGTGCAGAATCACCAAGAATTATTCCTGTTAATCCCCCAGTAATAAAAGTAGACACAAAGCCAATAGCAAACAACATTGCAGGTGTAAATCTAATATTTGCTCTCCAGAGTGTTGCTAAATAATTAAATACTTTTACAGCGGAAGGTATGGCAATAAGAAGTGTAGTAAATGTAAATACAGAACCAAGAAATGGATCCATTCCAGTTAAGAACATATGATGCCCCCACACTACGAAAGATAATAAGGCAATGACCAATAAAGCTCCAACCATTGCTTTGTAACCAAAAATTGGTTTCCTAGAGTTTACAGACATGACTTCTGATACTATACCTAATGCTGGTAATAGAATAATATATACTTCTGGATGACCTAAGAACCAGAAAAGGTGCTCAAATAGTATTGGCGACCCTCCAGTATTGTGAAGCGCTTCTCCATTAATGATGATGTCTGATAAATAGAAGGAAGTTCCAAAGCTACGGTCAAAAATGAGTAATAATGCACAAGATAGAAGCACAGGGAAAGATAATACACCTAATATAGCTACGATTAATAAAGCCCAGATTGTAAGAGGTAGACGCATCATAGTCATACCTTTTGTACGCATATTTAGTATAGTTACAATATAGTTAAGGCCTCCTAAAAGAGAGGATACCACAAATAAAGTCATTGCAATGAGCCATAGATCTTGACCAAGACCTGATCCAGGAATTGCTTGTGGTAGCGCAGATAAAGGCGGGTAAATAGTCCACCCAGCAGAAGCTGGTCCAGTTTCTACATACAATGAGCTAAGAAGAACAACAGTAGCAGCAAAAAAGAACCAGTAGGACAACATGTTCATGAAGCCTGAAGCCATATCTCTTGCTCCAATTTGAAGTGGAATAAGGAAATTGGCAAAGGTTCCAGTTAGTCCGGCAGTAAGCACCCAGAAGACCAGAATTGTCCCGTGCATTGTAACAAGTGCTAAATACATATTTGGATCAAGCACACCACCAGGCGCCCATTTTTCTCCTAAGAAGAATTCCAACACAGCAAAAGATTCTCCAGGATTAGATAATTGTAAACGGAATAATAACGACAATGTCATTCCAACCACACCCATAAACATTCCAGTGATAAGGAATTGTTTTGCAATCATTTTGTGGTCTAAACTAAATATGTATTTAGTTATAAAAGTTTCTTTATGATGCTCTGACATTTCTAACTATTTAAGAGTTAAAGTATTCTTAAGATTTTTTTGAGAAGTTATCCATGTGTCATATTCTTCTTGACTTTCTACAATGAATTTCATCTTCATGTTGTAGTGCGCAGCACCACATATTTTATTGCATAAGAGAACGAATTCGAAATCTTTACCTTCTTGTTCTTTCATTTCTTCTGATGTTTGTGTTGGTGTAAACCCAAATTGAGTTGACATTCCAGGAACACAATTCATTTGTACTCGAAAGTGTGGTAAAAATGCTGAGTGTATAACGTCTTGTGAACGCAATTTTAGAAGTACTGGTTGGTCGACAACCAAATGTACCTCTCTAGTAATGATGTCGTCCGCAGCATTTTCATCTTCCATGTTTACGCCTAATTCATTAAGACCTTTAACTAATTTGAAATTTGCTTTACCTAAGGTGTTGTCATCTCCAGAGTATCTTGCGGTCCAATTGAATTGCTTGGCATAAAGCTCAATCACTTTTGAGTTTGAAGTATCAAAATTTGTAACATCATTCCAAACGTTTAAGCCATAAATAATCAAAGGTGTAAGAACCAAAGATGGAATAATTGTCCATGCAAGTTCTAGTTTGTTATTATGAACAAAAAAGTAGGCTGATTTTTTGCTATTTCCTCTATATTTATATGTAAACCAAGCCAAAATGGGTTGTGTAATAAAAAATACAAAAAGTATAAGTGCACATGTGACTTGCATTAGTGTGTCAATTGTAGCGCCATGCAAAGAGCTTGCGGGAGGTAAAATGTGAATGCCCCAGTATTTAAATTGCCAAATAACAGAAGCTAAAAAAAGGACCCCCATAATTGAGAAAGATAAAATACCTTGTGTTTGGTTATCTTGATCATTAACAAGGTTAGGATCTTCATTTTTGACTTGTGAAATTAATTCATTTACCCTTAATAATTGTACTAAAACAATTAATGAAACAATTATAATTAAACCAACTAAGATACCTGTCATAATCTATAAAGTTTTGAAACAAAACATATGTTAATCAATATGCTACAGAGTTATATTAGGGTTTCATCAAACCCTCATATTTTACCTAAGCATTCTTAGTGCAAAATTACTAAATTAAACTTACACTAATAAGGGATTTAATGTTCATTTTAGAAATTAGAATGATTCTAAATACGGAATATTTTTACTCATATTAATTGACCATATTTTTGGTCAAAGAGATCTCGTTATTTTAAGGTCTAGTTGAAAATTATAAGCTTTTTCTGAAGAAAAGGTATAATAAGAATCCAGTAATTATTGCAATGTAACCTTTTAAAGCGCCCAATGTATTTGCATCAGGAATGATTTGAGCTTCTTGTAACCAAGACAGTACGGCGAACATAATTCCAAATGCAGAAATAAAAAGCCATATTTCTTTTTTGTTTTTCATTTTTAAAGGGTTCATTAATTGTAAATCAAAAAATTAAGTTCTTATTATTTGGTCTAGTTCTTCTGCTAATTTTTTCAGTTCTAATATAGCTCTTCTGAATGCATTAGGTTTATCTTGAGATTTTGAGGGATCGTCAATATTTCTGTGAAGGACTTTTGTAGAGTTTGGTAAAATCGGACAGGATTCTTTAGCAGAATCACATACGGTAACAAACAGATCAAATTTTATGTCACGGTATTTTTCAATTAGAACTGAGGTATGGTTTGAAAGGTCAATGTCGACTTCATTCATATAATAGACCGCATCTTTATTGATGCCGTGGGCTTCAACTCCCGCACTAAAAACAAGGTAATCTCCATTGGAGAAAGTTTTTAGCCAACCCTCAAGTATTTGGCTTCGGCAAGAATTTCCGGTACATAAAACAAGAATTTTTTTCATATAATTAAATTTACCTACCGCTAAAATACAAGATTACGTTTGCTTTAATAATAATTAAATAATGACTTATTATGAATTATTTTCGACAGTGAAGGTTTGTTTATTTCATCATCTTTTTTTCAACGAGGCCATTGTTGTCCATCTATAATAGTGTTCCACCTTTTTTGGATTTTATACCATTTGATTTTTTAATCTTTCGGTGAGCATTTGTATGATTCGCTTGTTGTAAAGCTGTCGATTTACTGAATATTTTTCAAATTCTTCTAGAGTGAAAAGAGCAATTATAGTTCCAATAAATGATGCTCTAATTTTGAAATCTTTTTTGAAGATATGATTTATATAGTCGTGTTTTTCTTCGCTATTAAATTCTGTAAAATTTATTTTGTAAGTCTTACAATTGGACAAAAATAGTTTGATAAAAAGCTCATTTTGGAACTTAAGAATGGGTCGAATTACTTGGTTTTGAAACTGTTCTTCATCGCTTGTGTTTTTTAATTCTTTCGAAGCAATATGGGGACGGCATCCTATTATTTTATCCGCACGATTCATTTGTAAAAGTCTTTAGAAGGTAAATTTGTATTTAGTTTTTTATAAGTTCCTTACAAAAGTGATGACAACCGCTTCTCTCGTCCAAAATAAAAATAACCGATGTTGTTCGATCACTTGAAAGGATACTTCCCAACCTTCTTGTCCGTATTGATTCATTACGGCTTCCATTTTTTTTACTGGTATTTTACTTGCGCCAAAAAAGAGAGAGCTTAGAGCACTTTCTTTAATAACCTCTATTTTGTATTCTTTTTTCATAATTCAATAATGTTATAGCAAGTAAATATATAAAAATTGCACAGTGTTTGGAAAATCTAGTCTTTTACAAAAAAAGCACCTACATCTCTGTACGTGCTTTGTTTTTAAGTGGGCCCACCTGGGCTCGAACCAGGAAACCCTTGATTATGAGTCTAGTGCTCTAACCAGCTGTGCTACTGATTTGCAGGTAATTAAACTCCCAAACTATATTTAACTGCCAAAACACTACAAATGCAAATGAACTATCCAACGGTGAAAACTGACAAAAACAATAGGGTATACATCAATTTTTATATAGAAAATAATAAATATAGATTATATAATGGTAATAGAATAGGAGTAACACTAAACCCAAATAAATTTCCCAAAGAAAAGCAAAAAGCTATAGCTAATCTTCTAGCTGCTCAGATATACGATTATATTAATAAGGGATCCGTATTAAAATCATTTAGGGCTAATGAATCTTTTAAACCTGCAAAACATAAACAATTTTTAAATAGTGAGCATTAAGAGCAAAGCTATTAAGTGATTGTACAGAAAGGTATAAAAAGTATTTAGTCACAATTCATAAGAAAATAACTAGACCCCTATCTAATAAAAAAACCTCCCCATTTCTGAGAAGGTTTGAGTTCCCTATGCGGTGAACTTCTCGAACTCTTTTATTGAAGACCTTGAGGAGGTTGGAAAGTTCTATGAAAAGCACAAAAGCTATATAAAGTCTAAATCTAAGAAGACCCTAGAAGAGGTGTAGTATTATACTACAATACAGTAATAGAACTATAAAATAATTTTTTACAAAACAGAAAAAGGCCACCCCCTCAAGTGACCTTTTAATTAATCTCCCCCGAGACTATGAAAAACTCTACACACTTAAAACGCTAAAATCTTACCAATTATTAGTTTGAATTCTTTAATAACAAAACATTAACAAATGAAAAAGCCACCCTTGACAAAGGATGGCTTTTAAATTTTAAAAAAATATTACTACTTCATTATTTTTTTGGTGGTTCCATCGTCATAAATATAGAATAGGAGCGAACCTCTATTATGCTCTTGATGTTCCCTTCCTAATATGTCAATCATTTTAATCAGGATTGGAGTCTCATCAGTTATTTCCTCTATTCCAATTCCATCATCATAATCACAGACATCTCCCTCTCCATCATCATCAGAGTCTAATTGATCAAAGTTACTCTCATCAATACAATTATCCTGCTCATCACACACACCATCATCATCTGCATCATTATCTACTATAGTTCCTGAACCATCTGTTGCTCCTGAACAGCTTGCACAAGCATCTAAGTCTGTAGAATAAATACAAAGACTATTATCTGTATCTGTCGTAGGTGTTGCATCATAATTACATGCTGTAGGATCTGTACAACCTAAGATCTCGTCTGCATTACAAACACCATCTACGTCATCATCATTTGCTAATACACCTCCTTGACCATCACATGTTTCACAACCTGTTGCATAAGTACAAGAACCTTCATCTGTAGCTAAAGCATCATAATTACATGCTGAAGCATCTGTACAGCCCAGAACTTCTAATTCATCACAGACACCATCAGAATCAGTGTCATTTAAACAAGTTCCATCACAGTCGTAATTAACATCTGCTGAAGTACATGACCCGTCATCATCTGTTGCATTTGCATCGTAGTTACATGCTTCTGCATCTGTACAACC